>Ga0066861_10000398_pt1 | contig 13559 bp, 11 predicted proteins | sample ETN02SmetaG_3_FD_66434 | JGI IMG/M metagenome (GOLD analysis project Ga0066861, IMG submission 66434) | Marine microbial and viral communities from oxygen minimum zone, Eastern Pacific Ocean - ETNP2014F10-02SV257 | ecosystem: Environmental > Aquatic > Marine > Oceanic ... | reverse complement strand
TTATTGCTTTGCCTTTGTTTAGAAATTTTTGATCATTTATAATTACTGCAATAGAATCTATTTTATTAAGATCAGGAAAATTATTTTTTATAAATTGACTTTGAAGTGATGATATTAAAAACAAATGATTCTTGTCATTCTTTATCACCCACCTTATAATGAAATTACACAAAACACATATTCCATCGTATACTATTATTTCTTTATCAATTTTATTATTCATTAAAACTTAAGTTCTACTGTTATGTAGCTGTTTTTTGGGGGTGATGGAATAATTCCTGGGCCAGGATAACCTGTTGCTCTCCTTGTAAAATATTTTTCATCTAATATATTATTAATTCCAGTTTCAAAGCTAATACTTTTAATCTTATATGATATTGAAATATCTGCAATTTCATAAGATGGGATTTGACCAATTACTCCACTTAGATTTCCTTGAATTGCATTAGATGAATCTGTATATTGTTCTGATATATATGAGTATTGAATATTTAGCACAAAGTCTTTATATCCAAACTTAAGGCCTGTTTTGAAATTATGTTTTGGAATAAATTCAACAGAGTTATTAGTAATTCCTACTTGTTCAGATTTAAGATATTTTGATTCGATAAATGAATAATTTACAAAGTAATTAAAGTCTATATTATTATTATTTATAAAAATTTTGTTTAAATCAAAATCTAATAATGACTCTAAACCTATAATTTGTGCATTACCTACATTTCCTCTTTCACTTTTAACATTTCCATCAGGAAAAACCTTTTGAATAAATCCAATTCTATCTTTGTAAATAAGAGAAAATAAACTTGAATCAAAAGATAATTTTTTATTATATGTTCCCCTAATTCCTAGATCAAAAGTATATCCTTTCTCATCATTAATATTAGGGTTTATTGCAAAAGCTGGGTTAATGATACTAATATCAGCAAAAGTTACTGACCTATAATTCTGACTTATATTAGAATAAAATTCTATATTTTCTATACTCTTATAACTAATCCCAACTCCGAATAAAAGAAAACTTCTTTTTCTAATATCTTCTTCATTAAAAGCTTCATTATATATTGTATTTCCTGCAGCATCTAGGTTAATTCTTCTATAGTATCCATCTAAGCTTGTTTTAATGTTTTCGAATCTAAATCCTGGTGTTATTGATAATTTATTATTTATATATAAAATATTTTCTCCAAAAAATGAAAAATTATTATTAGGATATTTATAGCGTGATTGGTTAACATAATTTGGAAAATTATCATAATCAAATAAAAAATTTGCTCTTTTCTCAGAAGTCCCTGGACCCTGAGTACTTGTTGAGAAAGAATTGTAATATTTAGTTCCTAATAAAAGATATGATTTGATGTTAGAGATTTCATAATTAGTTAGATACCGCATTTCAACTCCAAAATTTGAAAATTTGCCTTTAATTAAATCTCTTTCTTCTCCTAAATCAATTTGGTCAACTCTATTTGTTCTAAACCCTAGTGAATTTCTTTTAGCTTCTAATCCAAAAAAATTAAAACTAAAATTGCTCTTATCAGATAATTTATGCAAGTACTTTATATTATATAAAAACCACTCTACTTCAAACCAGTTTCTTTCTCTAATACTTTGATAAGGATTCTCTATAAACATTTTATCAGAAAGCCCTCCAGCTTGTTGCGCTAGATATTTAAGGTATGTGATCTCTGAAGTTATTTTTATATTGTTATTTATAGAAATATTAAAATTTTGAAATGTATTTATAGATTCAAAGTTTGAGTTTGGTCTAAATCCATCACCGCTTTTAAGATTAACATAGCCATAGTAACTTGATTTACTATTACTTGAGCTGATACTTGTGAAGTTTGTATATAAATTATTTGAACCTAATGTATTCCTTGTTATAAGTTCAAAGTTATCACCTTTCTTAGGAGATTTTATTTTAAAATTTATTAATCCACCAAATTGAGTCCCATACTGAAGTGATGATGCACCTCTTAAAATTTGAATTTCTTCAATACCTTCAGCAGGAGGAGTGTAGTAGCTTTCAGGATAACCAAGAGCATCCGCACTTATATCATAATCATTTTGTCTAGTATTGAAGTTTGCTGTTCTATTTGGATTTAATCCTCTTCCTCCAATATTTAACTGAATTCCAGCATCATCATTTTGATAAATATTTAGTCCTGGAATTTGATTATATATCTGACGTGCATTATTAGAAGCAAGATTTGCCATTGATAGTTCAAGAAGAATAACTTCATTTTTCTTTCCAGCATATATCTTTGTTTCTTCAAAGTCTTTCATTCTTTGTATTTGAAAAATTCTTTTTTTATTAGCCCTTACTATAACCTCGTTAAGTATTTCAACGTTTGATGTAAGTATTATATCATTTGATTGATGTTCATCAGATTTAAATATTTTAGTATATAAATTATAACCCTCTAAATAAAAACTTATTTCTGTATTATAACTATTTAAGATAATTTCATAATATCCATCTCCATTTGAATAAGTAATATAATTAGTCTCAGGATTAAATACTGATACATTATTTATCCCAAGGTCTGTAATTTCATCATAGATATAACCAGAAACTTTTATTTGAGAAAAAGCACTGGTATAGATGAATATTAATATTAAACTAAAACCCTTTAATCTTTTCATTTAGTGGTAAAATCCATTCTTTATTTTTAAATCCTCTTTTTTCTTTCATTAGATCCTTATCTGGATCAATAAATCTTTTATTCATCCTTCCATTTAAAGTTACATAACTATCAACATAGACCTCTACTTTCTCTATTCCTTTATTAGTGAAATGATCTCCGAGATGATGAGCGTATTCTAAGATAAAATCAGGTTGAAAGCTCATTTGCCTTTCTTGTAACTCAGTTAAAAAATCTTCATTCATAACATAAAATGATTGTTTTGATTCCCCATCTACAATTTTAAAAGTTGAGTATCCTTTCTTTTCTATTAGCATGACTCTCCAGGAAAATCTATAGCCTTGTTCATTCCAAAATAATTCTCCAGGATAAAAATAATATCTGAATGGGAAAGTAATTTGAAAAATGAAGAATACAGTAATTATAAATAATGAGAGCTTTTGTTTTGGATATGCGAAATACTTATGCTCAGTTACTACACTCTTTATATTTGATAATTTAAAAAAAGCACTTATTCTCATTATAATTTTTTTATGAGTTTGTTCATCAAAAAAGATTAATGCTGCTATAATCATTATATACGGAAACATTCCTATTGGAAATAAAATAGCTGTAAATAAGTGAAAGAATACAACTAGTAAAAATGCATATACTCTAGTCCTGTTATAGATTAAAAGGAAGGGAATTAGAAGATCATAAAACATTCCTGACCAGCTCATTGCATAATGAAACCATTCTTTTTGCATTATCGTATTTCCAATTATTGGTAAATCATAATTTGACATAAGCCAAATTTTTAATGGTTGAGCATTTATTAGCCAATCACTATTTATTTTTGCCAATCCAGAATAGAAGTAAACTATAAAAAGCAAAAATTTTATAGTATCAACGTTCCACTTTGGTATAAGCGCATATTTTTTCTTATAAATTAGACTATCAACTGAAAATCTAGCATTACATGGAAGGAATATCATTAGGAAACTTAGAATACTAATAAAATAGTAGTGATTAAGATAGGTAGTCTTATCCATTAACTCTATGTATGTAAATGATAAGAAGAAAATTATAATTGATAGATAATATTTATATCCAATAGCAACCATAAATGCTGAAATTGCACAAACTAAAAATATCAAATAAGTAAATTCGCCAATTGGTTTTACCCATTCAAATCCGTAAAATGAAAAGTGAAAAGAAGGATCTAAATATAAAGTTTCTATCCAACCTTTTTGCCAAAACCTAATTATACTTATGGTCATTAAAATACCAAAGCCTAGCCTGAATAAAGCTAAGCTTGATGAATCTTGTTTCTCCCTTAAATAAGATTTAATAAAATTCAAACCAAAAAAATTTGATTAATCTCCATCAGCATCAACATAATCAACTGCTATGTTAAAATTGGATAACATATCCGTTTTAAAATTTACTACAATAGTTTGGAGTGCATCAAATGCAAGAAGCATTTTATTATTATCACTATTGATTTGACTTATAAAGTTATCCTCTAATTCATTTAGTGCAGTCTCTGCAGCCTCTAGCTTTGAAATTAAAGTTGCTCCAAGGTCTGTCTCCAAGTAATCAAGATATGATTTATAGCTTGCACCTAAATCTCCACTTGAAGATCTTCCAAGAAATAAATCTTCTGCCGCTTTTCTACTTTCTAAAGCCAAAATTTTTGAGATATCTTCAAAAGAATTTTTTGAGGAGTAATACGCTTCAACTCTATCCGGTAGTGGTGAAGTAGAAAATCTGCCAGCTGGAATACCAATTTTATTTGTTCTTAGTCCTTTTTCAAAATAGAATACAAAATCATTAGTGAGCATATTAAAGGCAGAAGTAGCTGTATTATCTACAGATGAGATGAATGAAGCTTTATAAGTACCCCAGTCATCAATAACAATATTTGTATTCGTAGACATATCATTAACAAGTGTTTTTAAATATATCCCGTATTTACTCTCATTATTGTATTTATCAACTATAGCCTGCTTTGTAGACTCTATTCCATGAATCATATAATCTATACCAGGGAAACCCTGAGCTGACCAATCATTAGGATTGCTAAGATCTGTTTTATTTTCATCAATATTATTATTGATTCTATCTGTACTAGCGGGATAGGTATTTACTTTATTATAGAACATAATCTCCTCTGCTTTTCCAATATTGAACATCTCAATATATTGCCATTTTTTGTATGACTCAACCCACTTTTCATGTAGTAGATCATAATTTGCAATACTTGGAGCGTCTGTAAAATTATCAGTTGCATTTTTAAGCTCATTTAAAGCAATTTTAAAATCATTATGCCTAGGTATTATAATATTATCCGCATAGTTCACAAGTATTGTGCCTCTATCAAAAGAAGAAACTTGAGTTGTAGTTGTTCCAGTTGTAGTTGTTCCGGTTGAACTAGAGGTTGATGAAGTATCAGTGGTATCTGTAGTTGTATTAGTTTGGTTACTTTGAACTTGACTAATAAAATTATCATCACTTGAGTCTTTACTACAAGAAAAAATTAATCCAATACAGATTAAACTCAGAATTATATAATTTTTTGTTTTCATAATTATTAAAAAAACGGTGGTTAAGTTAACCACCGTCTTTATGTTAAACTATATAAGACCCATATAAAAGTTTCTTATATTCCAAAAGCAGTTTTAACTTGACTAACTATAGATTCTAAATCTGAGTTTGAAACAGTCCAAAAATTATCCATCTGCGTTAGCCACCCATTTACAGTTGCATTATCAAAATATGGATTATCATTTCCATCATTTGTAAACTGAAGACTCATAACAAATCCATATCCTTCAGATAGTGCATGAAATGCATCAGCAGTATTTCCAGCTGCAATCTTTGTCATATATCCATTAAGATAATCTATGGCTTTATAAGCAATAACTTTAGATAACTCGATCTTTAAAATTTTTGCTTGCTCATCCCTATATTCATAGTTTTTAGCAACAATTCCCGCTCTTCCTCTTCGAAATGCTCTAAATACTGTAACTCCAATACCAACTTGATTGCTAGCATTAATCTTTTTGAAGTATTTGTTAAGAGTTGTTCCATTTCCAGTTGGTGAAACACCTAAATCTAATCTAGTGTAATCAGCTTCTTGACCATATAGATAGCCAAATGCTTCATCCCACTTATGCTCCATATTAGTATAATCTTTTCCTGATGCCACTGTACCATCATCATTTTCTGCTCTTCTTGTTCCAGAATCAAGTTGATAAGGAGTAATATAATTATTGACTATTTGATCAACACACATAGCTCCAATTATTCCCTTTATAAATGTTTGGTCAATCTCGTGACCTTTTGCATTTACATGAATTGACCTTGTCGCATCAGTTAACATTCCAGCCTGACCATTACTAGCATCAGAAGCCCAGTTTGGAATTACATTATCAGTAAAATCTGTAATCATTGCATCAAATAATGGTTTAACAGTTGCAGATGCATATTGAGAACCTGCTGTTTTATTTCCCATCTTCTTACCAGATGTGTTTAATGACGCTTCACTAAACCCAGTTCCATCATTAAACATTTCTAGAAGTTGAGCTTTAGTAAATGTGTTAGTATTTAATGCTGAATATAATTCATCTGCCATTTTTAGTCTTGTTGTCTGACCTCCAAATGCGACAGTTGATTTTCCAGCTCTTGCAAATTCATAAGAATATGGAACCTCTATAGTAGAAATAACGGTCACTGTAGGACCTGGAACTTCAACGGTCACTGTAGGACCTGGAACTGTAATAGTTTCTGTAACTGTCTCAGTTACATAAACAACTTCCTCATCTTTTGAACATGATATTATTACTAATCCAGCTAAAAGTATTAAGGAATTTTTAATAATTAAGTAGTTAATTTTCATAGCTTATTTAGGTTATAAATTGGTAATTTTTTTTGCTAATATATATATTATTTAGATTTAGTCTAAATAAAAATAATTTTTTTTTTAACAAGTTTTACTATACTTTCGTGAGTCTAAATATTTAACAATGAAAAATTATTTATTGCTATTAACAACTTTAATGTTATTTGGTTGTTCACAAAATGAAAATTCTAAAGAAATTAACATTTATAGTCAGAGACATTATGATGTTGATGAATTACAATATCAGAATTTCGAGAAAAAGACTGGTATTAAGATAAATGTAATTAAAGCAAATGCTGATGAGCTAATTCAAAGAATGAAAAATGAAGGAGATAATAGCCCAGCTGATTTATTTATTACAGTTGATGTAGGTAAGTTATGGCAAGCTACTGAAATGGGTCTTCTTCAAAAATTTGAAGATTCTTCAATAACTAAAAATATTAGCCCTGAGCTTTTAGATAAAAATGGTTACTGGGTACCAGTGACATATAGATCACGAGTAGTTGTCTATAGCAATGATAGAGTTAAGAGAGAAGAACTTAGTACTTATGAAGATTTAGCAAATGATAAATGGAGAGGAAGACTTCTTGTTAGATCATCATCGAATTCATACAACCAAGCTTTAATGTCATCGATAGTAGCTAATTTAGGTTCAGAGATTACTACTGAATGGTCAAAAGGTATAGTAGCTAATTTAGCAAGAAACCCAAAGGGGAATGATAGGGATCAGGTTAAAGCTATTGCAGCTGGCCAAGGAGATATAGCTATTGTAAACTCATATTATATCGGACTTTTATTATCATCAGAAAATGAAGAAGAGCTTAATGCAGGAAATGCTGTTTCAGTATTTTTCCCAAATCAAGGAGAAAATGAAAGAGGAGCTCATGTAAATGTCTCTGGAATTGCAATTGCAAAGAATTCTCCAAATAAGGAAAATGCAATTGAATTGATTAGATATTTAACTAGTGAAGAAGCTCAGCAGACTTATGTAGGAAATACATTTGAATTTTCAATAAATCCAAACATTAAGCCCGATGAAATTGTTCAAGCATGGGGTGAATTTAAAAAGGACCCGTTAGACTTAAATATGCTTGGAGAAAAAAGAGCAGAAGCAATTCGTATATTTGATAAAACAGGTTGGAAATAAAATCAAACAATATTATAAACAGATGGGGTGTAAACATCTCTACTGTTTTTGTTTCTTTACTTATAGTAATCCCTTTACTTGCATTAATACTTAGTGTTTTCAAAGTAGATTTTGATAATTTCTATTATTTATGGAATAATCTATTAGTTGATTACTCTTTAAGCACAATCTACCTTGTTCTACTCACATCTTTTTTTTCACTTATTTTCGGAATATTACCGGCATGGTATATAAGTACTTCTAGATTTAAAGGAAAAAATTTATATGATATTTTGCTTTACTTACCCTTAGCAATCCCAACATATATAATGGCATTTACATACAGTGATGTACTAAGCTATACAGGTCCTATCCAAAGTTTTACAAGAAAATATATTCCAGAGATTTCTAATATTTTAAACCAAGATTATTTACAAATTGAAGTTTTAGCCATAATAATGGGCTTGGCTCTATATCCATATATTTACACTGCATGTAGAATATCTTTTTCTTTAATAGGTTCAAATTATATTGATTTATGTAGAAATTTAGGAATGTCGCAAATGAAAACATTTTTTAGGATAGTCCTTCCTATTTCTAGAGTTGCGATTTTCTCTGGTTTATTTTTGGTAATTATGGAAGTCTTAAATGAGTATGGAGCAGTTAATTATTTTGGAGTTAATACCTTTACTAGTGGTATATTTAGATCATGGAATTCAATGCAAGATGTAGATACAGCATCATTATTAGCAGTTTCATTATTTATTATAGTTATAATTTTCTTTTTTTTAGAAAGATTTACAAACTCAAAATATAAATTTAATTATTCTGTTAATACTAATCAGACAAGTAATTTTTTACTAACACAGTCAAGAAGAGTAATCGCTCACATAATATGTTTAATACCTATTGTATTTGGATTCTTAATACCTATTCTCTTTATAATTAATAATGTGATAAATGAATTCTCCAGAATTAATTTCTCCAAATTAATTGATTTGTTATTTAATACTTTATCTGTCTCTATAGTTTCAGCTTTAATAATTGTAATAATTGCTGTATTATTTCAGTTTTTTAGAAAAATTTCTAAAAGTAGAGTTGTTATAGTTTTTAGTGAAATTATTTCATTGACCTATGCACTTCCTGGAGCAGTTATTGCTTTATCATTAATAATCTTAGTAACTTCATCTCCCGACCTTGTCAATTCAAATTTATTTATTGGTTCTTTCTTTTTGTTAATCTATGCATATGCCATTAGACATATGGCTGTAGGTATCTCCCCTTTAAAATCGAGTTTTGAAAAACATCCAAGTTCTTATGATGATACCGGAATAAATCTTGGATTAACACCACTGAAATTGTTTAAGAAAATTCATATTCCAATTAATAAGTCAGCTATCCTTATAGCATTTTTATTGTGCTTTATAGATATAATGAAGGAGCTACCTATTACTTTAATATTACGACCATTTAATTTTGATACTCTTGCAGTTCAAACATATCAATATGCAATAGAAGAGATGATACCAAAATCTGCAATATATTCTTTGTCAATTGTTATGATTGGTTCAATTTTGTTGATATTTTTGAAAAACATTATAAATAAACAGATTGATGTTTCTAAAGGTTGAAAATCTAGAAAAGTATTATAATAAAAAGCTTCCATTAATTAGGAAATTAAATTTTTCTGTAGATAAAGGTGAAATAATTTCATTTATAGGAGAAAGTGGATCAGGTAAAACAACATTTTTGAAATGTTTAGCCGGCCTTGAAGAAATAAACTCTGGAATTATTAATTTGAACGGTAAAGTATTAAATGATAATAACACTTTTGTTCCACCTCACTTAAGAAAAATAGGTTTTGTTTTTCAAGACTATCCTCTTTTCCCACATATTAATGTTATTGAAAATATAACTCTTAATCTAGATAATAAATTTCTTAATAAAATCGATTATTTTATTGAACTAACTGGACTAAAAGATTTAAAATCAAGATATCCCCATGAATTATCCGGTGGAGAGAAGCAAAGGGTATGCCTAGCTAGAGCTCTAGTCAGAGATCCTGACCTTCTTCTTTTAGATGAACCATTTAGTAATCTAGACTCAAATATTAAATCTTCTATTCAAGATGAAATCCATAGAATTATTAAAAAAACCCAAACTACTACAATACTTGTTACTCATGATATAAGTGACACTTTTAATATATCTGATAAAATTTTAATATTTAAAGCAGGTATTCTTCAACAATATGATAAACCAATAGAGATGTATTGTAACCCTGTAAACTGTTACTGTGCAAAAATTTTGGGTGACTTAAATCAAATAAACACAGATAATAAGACTTATTATTTAAGACCAGAAAACATGAAGCTTTCAAATAATTCAAAATTTAAAGCTATAATTGAGAAATCACTTTTTGTTGGAAAAGAATATAAAATAAGGGCAAAAGCAGATAACCAAATCTGGTATTTTTTTCATAATGAACCTATCTCAGTTAATGAAAAAGTATTTGTTGATTTTGATAAAAAAGACTTGTTAGAATTTGATTCTACATGTAGTAATTATTTCACCTTAAATAATCAATAAACTTCCTATTTAAAATCCTTCTAAATTACTGTATATCAGCTAATTTAAATTCATTCTAAACTCAAATCAGTTTATATTTACCAAAAATTAAGTTATGATAAAATCAGTAAATACATGTTTGACTTGTGAAAATCTAGTTGATTCATTAAAATGTATAAAGCATGATATTTCAGTTGAAATCGATAATGTTTGTAATGATCATTCAATAAAAGAGTCTTTTTCTAAAATGTCAGATTGTTTGAATTGCTCAAATTATCAAACTGAAGCTTGTCCAAATTCTAAAAAATCAGCTCCTGGAATGCTTTGCTTTTCTTGGTCTTCAAATTAAGAATTTAATCAATTGAAAAATATATAAGAAAGATTATAGAATATATTATTAGGTATATTCTATAATAGTTTCTTGTTTTTATATATTCTGTATTATCAGGAAAAATATTTCCAAATAACGCAAAGATTTCTTTTTTAAATAAAGGCTTAATATTTATTTTCCAATCATTAGTATTATATACAATTTTTCTGAATTTACTTCTAAAATATGTGCTAGGTATTCCCCAGACAAATAATATTATGAGTAAAATAGTTTTCATTTAAATAATATAGCTGTCAATTATAATTGAACTTTAAATTTAATTTGTTCGCCGTCTCTTAAAACGATAACTAGAATTTCTTGTCCAATCTCAAATTTTGATAAAGCTTCCATATAAGCATAAATATCATCTATATTATATTCTCCTAGCTTAATTATTACATCACCATCTAATAAACCTGCTTTATATGCAGGCCCTCCTTTAATGATTTGATCGGCTTTCATACCCTTTTTGTCATAGACATAGTCAGGCATTACCCTAAGAGAAACTTTAAATCTAGCAATTGTAGGTTGTTCGGAAACTGTTTCTGAAAAATTTAATTTTCCGTAGTTGTTTAGTTCATTAATTATATCAAAAACATAATTTGATATCTCAACAATTCCATCAAAATTTATTAATTCAAAGTCGTCAGTTGATCTATGGTAGTCTTGGTGAGAGCCAGAGTTAAAAAAAAGTACAGGAATACCTTTATTATAGAAAGATGTATGATCTGACGGTCCAGTTCCATCATCAATTATTTTAAGTGAAAAACTATTATTTAGTGAATTTATTATTTGCTTAAATATAGGTGATGTTCCAGCACCAAAAATAGATAACTCTTTTTTTATATTAAGTCTACCAACCATATCAAGGTTTATCATATAATTTGCATTTTCTAGATTTATTAAGGGATGTTCTACAAAATATTTTGAACCAATTAAACCTAATTCTTCTGCTGAAAAGGCAATAAATAAATAATTGTTATTTGAGCTATCTTCTTCTATAACCCTTTCAGCAAGATTAAGAAGTAGTGCAACTCCACTCGCATTATCATCTGCACCATTATGGATTTTATTTTTCTCCATCCTATCTGAGTCTAATGAGTATATTCCTCCATATCCTATATGATCATAGTGAGCTCCAATAATAACTGTATTCTCTTTATTATTATCAAGATATCCGACTACATTAATAGCATTAATCTGATCTTTATTGTATGAATCATATTGGATTTCTTCATGTGGATTATTTGGAAGTGTAAAACTAAAATTTTGAAGATACTCTTTACTTAATTTTTTAAGATTTAATCTTTCAAATCTATTAGCTATATAGTTTGCAGCAGCTTTTTCACCTTTTGTCCCTGCAAATCTTCCCTCAAGTTGATCACTAGATAAATATTCTATATCTGCCATTAATCCATTAGGATTAAACTCTTGAGAATAAAGAGTTAAATTAATTATCAGGGTTAAAAGCAAACTTGTAAAAAAACTTTTCGTTTTCATATATCAATATTGTAATTTAGCCGCAAAATTAAATGAATTATGTTTAAAGATGTCAATTATATAAGATTTATATCATTATCAGTAATATTTTTTATATTCAACATACTAAATGCTAATGCACAGTTAAAGGATTTGTCCTATCCAGAAGAAGTTTATTTTAAATCTGTAGAGCAAATAACATTTGGTGGTGATAATGCAGAAGCCTATTGGAATTTTAATGATTCGAAGTTGGTATTCCAATCAAATAATCAAAACTGGGGTGTAGAATGTGATCAAATTTTTCTTATCGATAGATCTAATAAAGTTAATAATTCAACTCCAAAAATGATAAGTACAGGAAAGGGAAGGACAACATGCGCATATTTTATGCCTGATGGGAAACATATACTTTATGCATCAACTCATTTAGGTGATTCAATGTGTCCTGAGGCCCCTTTAAGACTTGATGGAGAATATGTTTGGCCAATATATGAAACCTATGATATTTTTGTGTCAGATCTTGAAGGAAATATAGTAAACCAGTTAACAAATGAATTAGGATATGATGCAGAAGCAACCGTCTCCCCTAAAGGAGATAAAATAGTCTTTACATCAATGAGAACTGGAGATTTAGAATTATTTACTATGAACATTGATGGATCTGATGTTAAGCAGATAACAAATGAAATTGGATATGATGGAGGTGCCTTCTTCTCTCCTGATGGAACTAAAATTATATTCAGAGCATCAAGACCAAAAACAGAAGATCAAATTAGACAATATAAAGAGCTATTGAATGATGGGTTTGTAGTTCCAACAGAGTTAGAAATATTTATCTGTGATGCTGATGGATCAAATTTAAGACAATTAACTTATTTAGGAAATGCAAATTGGAGTCCATTTTGGCATCCTTCTGGAGAAAAAATACTTTTTTCTTCTAACTTTCAAGCAAAAGCAGGTTTTCCATTTAATATATATATGATAGATATTGATGGAAGAAACTTAAAACAAGTTACTTTCGATGAAATGTTTGACTCATTTCCTGTCTTTTCAAATGATGGAAAATATTTGGTATTTTCTTCAAATAGGAATAATGGAGGAAATAGAGATACAAATGTTTTTATTGCCGAATGGAAAAACTAGAACAAAAGAGTAGGCGTTTTCTTAACATAATCTTTATAACTATCTAGATGCCCCCATCTTTTCTTGCCTCTTTCTTCTAAAATCCTAACCCCACTTATGTACACTAATAAAATATATGTAAAAATTGGAGAAATTAATGTTATTAATTGCCATCCTGTTAAAGAGGATAGTGACATTATAGATACCCCCAACCATAAAGTTATTTCTCCTAAATAATTTGGATGTCTTGAATAAGACCATAAGCCAGAATCAATAAACTTATCTTTATTTGCAGGGTCTTTTCTAAACTTTGTTTTTTGATTATCTGCTATGATTTCAACTATAAAACCTAAAACAAAAATAAAT
>Ga0066861_10000394_pt1 | contig 13615 bp, 12 predicted proteins | sample ETN02SmetaG_3_FD_66434 | JGI IMG/M metagenome (GOLD analysis project Ga0066861, IMG submission 66434) | Marine microbial and viral communities from oxygen minimum zone, Eastern Pacific Ocean - ETNP2014F10-02SV257 | ecosystem: Environmental > Aquatic > Marine > Oceanic ... | reverse complement strand
ACTACTTTTAAAGTTAAATTAGAGAACGATCATATAATTGAAGCTCACATATCTGGAAAAATGAGAAAACATTACATTAGGATCTTAACTGGCGATAAGGTAAAAGTTGAGATGACTCCATACGATCTAACAAAAGGAAGAATTACTTTTAGGGGTCGTTAAGCTTTAGATTTGGCTGTTTTTTTCTTAGCACTGAATTTTACTTCATTAGCAACTAAATCAACTTTGATTTGACCGCCCTTACTAAGCTCACCAAACAACACCTTATCAACCAAGGGTTTCTTAATTTTATTGGTAATAAATCTCTCCATGGGTCTTGCACCCATTTCTTTGTTATAACCATTTTCGGCTATCCAGTTTAAAACTTTTTTAGAATATATTAACTCCACATTCCTAGCATCAAGTTGAGCTTGAAGCTTGGTAAGGAATTTATCTACAATTGATAGAATTACTTTCATTGGTAGATAATTAAACTGAATAATCTCATCTAACCTGTTTCTAAATTCAGGAGAAAATAGTTTCTTCAGAGATAATAATGCATCTGATTCATTGGACTGATCACTGAAGCCAATACTTTTCTTTTCTAACAAATCAGCACCTGCATTAGTTGTCATGACCACAATAACGTTCCTAAAGTCTGCTTTTCGACCATTGTTATCTGTCAAAACCCCAGAATCCATGATTTGTAGTAACAAATTAAAGATATCTGGGTGAGCCTTTTCTATTTCATCAAGCAATAATACACAATGCGGATTTTGCACAACCGCCTCGGTTAATAAGCCGCCTTGATCAAAGCCAACATAGCCAGGAGGAGCACCGATCAGTCTCGAAACTGTGTGCCTTTCCATGTACTCAGACATATCAAACCTTACAAGCTCAATCCCCATCATGGTTGCTAATTGAGTAGTAATTTCTGTTTTACCAACTCCTGTAGGACCAGCAAATAAAAAGGATCCAATGGTTTTGTTATCATCTCGAAGCCCTGCTCTTGATAATTTGATGGCGTTAACCAAGCTCTGAATAGCAGTATCTTGGCCAAAAATAACAGTTTTAAGATCAGATTCTAGTTTTTGTAAATTTATTGATTCTTGACTGGAGATAGTTTGCTCAGGAATTTTCGAAATCTTAGAAATGGTTTTCTCAATATCTACTTGTTTTACGGTAATTTTTTTTGAATTCTTCCTTGAAATATTTAGCAAAGCACCTGTTTCATCAATTAAATCTATGGCTTTATCAGGTAAAAATCTATCATTTAGGAAACGCTTAGATAACGTAACAGCTGAATTGATAGATTCAACGGAATATTTCACATTGTGATGATCCTCATAATTATCCTTCAAGCCATCTAATATTTGTATACATTCATCTACAGACGGCTCAAATACATCAATTTTTTGAAATCTTCTTGATAATGCTTGGTTTTGATTAAAAACCCCTCTGTATTCTTGAAATGTTGTTGACCCTATGCATCTAAGCTTACCTTTACCTAAAGCTGGTTTTAATAGGTTAGACACATCTAAACTTCCGCCAGATGCTGATCCAGCACCAATAATGGTATGAATCTCGTCAATAAAAAGTATTGGGTTTTTCTGGTCATCTAGAAATTTTAAGACTGACTTGAGTCGCTTCTCAAAATCTCCTCTATATTTAGTGCCAGCAATTAATGCTCCTATATCTAAAGAATATAATTTTGATTCATGCAAGAATTCAGGAGTATCTTTAGAGTTAATCAGATGCGCTAAGCCTTCAGCTATTGCTGTTTTACCGACACCAGATTCTCCTACTAACAAAGGATTATTTTTAGTACGTCTTGCTAGAATTTGGATGATTCTTTCAACCTCGTCTAAGCGTCCCACTAATTGATCTACTTTATTAGATTCAGCAAGAGCATTTAAATCAATTAAAAATTCTAATTCATTATTGGTTGTTGTTGTCTCGGTAACGATCGGATCATCTGATGACTCGGAATCAGTATCAGCTTGAGCGCTCTCTGGCTTACCATGAGAAATGTAAGAAACAATATCCAGCCTTCCAATCCCCTGCTTGGATAGCAAGAAAACAGAATGAGATTCTTTTTCAGAAAATATGGCCACTAATAAATTAATAGATTTTACAACACCCTTGCCTGATGACTGAACATGAAAAACAGCTCTTTGAAGAACTCTTTGGAATCCTAATGTAGGTTGAACAGGTTTTTTAGTATCAATCTTGCTGGGTGTATTATCTCTTACATGCTCTTCAAGATTTTCTCTTAAAGTAGCAATGTTTACATCATTTGTTTCAAGGGCCTGTCGAACTTCAAAATCTGAAAGAAGCATTAAAAGTAAATGCTCAATGGTTAGATATTCAAGATTTTGATCTTGCGCTTGGTCAAATAAATTTGCAATGGATTGTTCTAATTCTTTACTAAACATTAATCTGTTAAAGGTTCAATTTCGCTTATGAGAGGATGCTCATGGGCTTTTGCCATCTCATTAATTTCATGAGATTTCATCTCAGCTATCTCTTTAGGAAATATACCACAGACGCCCTTTCCTTTTGTATGAACGGCTAACATTATTTGGGTAGATCTTTCATGCTCGTATCCAAATATTGATTGAAGTATATAAACAACAAATTCCATTGGTGTAAAATCATCGTTCAGGAGCACGACTTGATACATTGGAGGCTCTTTTAAATCTGGTTTATCCTCCAGAACAACAGTACCGGTATCACCTAAACCATTTGATGATTCTGAAGACATATAAATCCTCACATTCTTTTGATCATTTCCTTGGCAAAGCCAGAACAAGAAACTAGATTCGCTCCGTCCATGAGCCTTTCGAAGTCATAAGTAACCATTTTTTCTGTTATTGCTGCTTCCATTGATGAAATTATAAGATCTGCTGCCTCGACCCAACCCATATGTCTTAGCATCATTTCTGCTGATAAAATCAATGAACCTGGATTTACCTTATCCTGACCAGCATATTTAGGCGCTGTGCCATGTGTAGCCTCAAATAATGCTGAGTTATCTCCAATATTTGCTCCTGGAGCTATGCCAATACCTCCAACGCAAGCAGCCAAAGCATCAGATACATAATCACCGTTTAGATTCATGGTTGCAATAACATCATATTCTTTTGGTCTAGTTAGAATTTGTTGAAGAAAAGCATCGCAAATAACATCTTTAACAATGATATTTTTTCCAGTATTTGAATTTTTAATCGTAACCCATGGACCACCATCTAATAGCTCTCCATCATAAGAATTCATACTAAGTTCATATCCCCAATCCCTAAAAGCACCTTCGGTAAATTTCATGATGTTGCCTTTATGAACAAGTGTGACAGACGATCTATCATTTTTAATAGCATAATCAAGAGCCTGTTTCACAAGCCTCTCTGTACCTTGTTTAGATATTGGCTTAACACCAAGCCCAACATCATTAGGAAATCTTATTTGAGTTACTCCAAATTGTTCTTGAAGGACTTTAACCATAGCATCTGATTCTGGAGAGCCAGCCTCAAATTCTACACCTGCATAAATATCTTCAGAGTTTTCTCTGAAAATTACCATGTCAACATGAGATGGATTTTTAACAGGGCTAGGAACTCCTGCAAAATATCTAATTGGTCGAAGACAGACATACAGATCAAGGATTTGACGAAGCGATACATTTAATGATCTGATCCCTCCTCCAACTGGTGTTGTCAACGGTCCTTTGATGCTAACAATATACTCTTTTAGAGCCTCAATAGTTTCTTCTGGTAACCAAGTATCAGCATCATAAACTTGTGTAGATTTTTCACCACAATATACTTCCATCCAAGATATTTTTTTAGATCCCTTGTATGCTGTTTCAACAGCACTATCAACTACGTCTATCATAGCGGGAGTAATATCGATTCCAATCCCATCACCTTCAATGTATGGGATAATTGGATTATCTGGAACTTGAAGCGCCCCATCTTTTAATGTAATTTTTGAGCCTTCTTCTGGAATCTTTATATGCTTATAACCCATGCTATCCTCTTTGAAACGAAAATATATTGTAAAATTTGGATGAATTATACTCTAAAAAAACCTTTAAAATTAAGCTTTATAGATAAAATATGTCAAATATAAATAAAACAGTTGTTGTTGGGATGTCGGGTGGAGTTGATTCATCCGTAGCAGCTTATTTATTACAAAAACAAGGTTTCAAAGTTCAAGGTTTGTTTATGCAAAATTGGCAAAATGAACCTGGTGAAGTTTGCACATCTGAGATTGATTTTGCAGATGCATCAAAAGTCTGTGATCAACTTAATATTCCATTACATAAAGCTAACTTCAGTGACGAATATTGGGAAAGAGTCTTCAAGGAATTTCTTTCTGAACACGAGAAAGGAAGAACTCCAAATCCCGATATATTGTGCAATAGAGAAATTAAATTTAAATCCTTTTTAGATTACGCTTTAAAAATTGGAGCTGATCATATTGCAACTGGTCATTATGCGAAACTTAACCATAAAAATGATCACGCCATTTTAATGAGATCAAAAGATCTTGGTAAAGATCAGACGTATTTTTTACATGAAGTTAGTGGCGAAGAATTTGCTAAATGCTTGTTTCCGCTTGAGGATTTAACTAAATTTGAAGTAAGAGAAATAGCTGAAAAAAATAACTTCATCAATCATGATAAAAAAGACTCTGTGGGAATCTGTTTTGTTGGAGAGAGGAACTTAAAAAACTTTCTTAAAAGATTTATAGAATTTAAGAGTGGTGATATTAAAGATTCAGAAGGCAATATTCTTGGGATTCACCCAGGAGCACTTCTTTTTACCCAAGGACAAAGACAAGGTTTGAATGTCGGAGGTGTAAAGGATAAACCTGAATTGCCTTGGTATGTTTATGACAAAAATATTGAGCTAAATGAAGTTTATGTCTGCCAAGGTGAGTTTAATAATTTGTTGCTGAGCGATGGTTTGCTAATGGAAGAAATGAAATGGATAAATAAAACAGCTCTTCCCAAGCAACTAGATTGCGAGGTTCAGGTTCGTCACAGAGGCAAACCCGTTTCATGTGTTGCGCATTTTTTAGATAAAGGTGTGAAGTTATTATTCTCTGAAAAAATAAGAGCAATTGCACCTGGCCAGTCTGCTGTGCTTTATAAAAATAATGAATGTTTAGGTGGAGGCATAATAGCAAAAGCATTGAAAGACTAGCTATAATTCAAACTATGAAATATCAAGAATTAATTTCACCTCTGGATAATCGCTACAGTAAAAAAATTATCGATCTTGCTAACAATTTTTCAGAATCTAACTTAAATAAAACTAGATTTGCAATTGAGATAGATTGGATTATTTTTCTAACAACACGATGTGGAAAAAACTTTAAGCCGCTCTCCTCTGCTGCTAAAAATAATCTTTTGGCAATCAAAAAAAGTTTTAATGACAAGTCAGCAAAAAGAATAAAAATAATTGAATCCAAAACCAATCATGATGTTAAAGCTGTTGAATATTTTATTAGAGAGGAAATGAATAAATTTTCTAACCTAAAGAAATATCAAAATCTAGTTCATTTTGCATTAACAAGTGAGGATGTTAATTCGCTCTCTTACGCTATATTACTTAGAGATGCTAAAGACATTTATATAAAAAAACTAGATATTCTTATCAAGGATTTAAATTCTAAATCAAAATCTTGGGCAACATTGCCCTTGTTAGCTAGAACTCACGGACAAGCAGCTTCACCCTCCACTATTGGAAAAGAAATAAAAGTATTTCATCAACGATTAGTAAGGCAAAAGGAACTTCTAAGCAAAATGAAGCCTATGGCTAAGTTTGGTGGTGCCACTGGTAATTTTCATACTTTAAATCTATGTGATGTAAATATTGATTGGGTCTCCAAGACTGATAAATTCTTATCCTCATTCAAAGTTGAGCAAAATCCTATAACCACTCAGATTGAATCTCATGATGGCATCGCAGAAATCTCTCATTGTATTCAAAGAATTAATAATATTTTAATTGATCTAAATCAAGATATGTGGATTTATATCTCCAATGATATATTTAAGTTAAAACTTAAAGATGGTGAGGTTGGTTCATCTACTATGCCACACAAAGTGAATCCAATAGATTTTGAGAACTCTGAAGGAAATCTTGGGTTATCCAATTCATTGATGAGTTTTTTTGCTGATAAATTAACTAAATCTCGACTTCAAAGAGACCTATCTGATTCAACTGTATTAAGAAATCTAGGTGTTGGATTTGGATATAGCTATCTTGGAATTACTTCTTGCTTAAATGGCTTAAGTAAAATTCAACCAAATAAACAAAATGCTAGAACAGAATTAGCTGATAATTGGCAAGTCCTAGCTGAAGCGCTTCAAATAGTTATGAAACTGGAAGGTTACGATAATGCCTATGAGGAGATAAAAACTAAAACTAGAGGTCAAAATATAAACAAAGATTCTTATCTAAAAATTGTAGATGGCCTCAAGATCACTGCAAAATCTAAAGATAAATTAAAAAAATTAACTCCGTTAAACTATCTTGGTATAGCATCTAAACTGGCAAAATTATAATTTTTGTAGTTAAACTACAAATAATATTATCTATAAGTGTTGTTTTAAATACATTTATAATAAATATTGACATTTAGCTCCTAATAAATTCAAATTCACTACATAAATATAGGGGTATATTAATGTCAAAAAATAATTTTACATCTGAAGTTGAGAAGCTTAATGCTATTCCAGAATTCGGTGGTTCAAATTGGAGCTCTATTAAGCCTGAATATGCTGCGAGAATGAGGCTTCAAAACCAATTTAAATCTGGTATCGATATTGCTAAATACACTGCTTCCTTAATGAGAAAAGATATGGACGCATACGATTCAGATACGGCTGCCTACACCCAATCTTTAGGTTGTTGGCATGGATTTATTGGTCAGCAAAAACTCATATCTATTAAAAAACATTTCGGCACTACTGACAAAAAATATCTTTACCTTTCTGGCTGGATGGTTGCTGCGCTTAGATCTGAATTCGGTCCTTTGCCAGATCAGTCAATGCATGAAAAAACATCAGTTGCCTCGCTGATCAAAGAACTCTATACCTTTTTAAGACAAGCTGACGCTCGTGAGCTAGGTGGGTTGTTCAGAGAACTTGATAATGCTTCAGAAGCAGATAAGCCAAAAATTCAAGAAAAAATTGATGATTTCGAAACTCACATAGTTCCAATCATTGCAGATATTGATGCAGGGTTCGGAAATGAAGAAGCTACTTACCTAATGGCCAAACAAATGATTGAAGCAGGTGCATGCTGCATTCAAATTGAAAATCAGGTTTCTGATGAAAAGCAATGTGGCCACCAAGACGGGAAAGTCACTGTGCCCCACTCTGATTTTCTTGCAAAAATTAATGCTGTTAGGTACGCATTTTTAGAGCTTGGAGTAGATGATGGAGTCATAGTAGCTCGAACAGATTCTTTAGGAGCAGGCCTAACCAAACAAATCGCTATAACTCATGAGGTTGGTGATTTGGGGGATCAATATAATTCCTTTCTTGACGTAGAAGAATTAGATCCGTCTGATTTAAATCATGGTGATGTGCTCATCAATCAAAATGGAAAAGTTGTCAGACCAAAAAGACTGCCAAGCAACTTATATAGATTTAAAGAAGGCACAGGAGAAGCAAGATGTATCTTAGATTCAATTACTAGCTTACAAAATGGGGCTGATTTAATTTGGATCGAAACTGAGAAACCTCATATAGGTCAAATTGGTGCGATGATGGATGAGATAAAAAAAGTTGTTCCAAATGCAAAGCTTGTTTACAACAACAGCCCATCATTTAATTGGACTCTAAATTTTAGACAGCAAGTTTTCGATTCCATGTCGGATAATGGAGATGATATGTCTGCATATGAAAGAGATAATCTAATGAATGAGAAATATGATGCTACCGAATTAGGCATAGAAGCTGATAAAAAAATCCAAACTTTTCAGGCTGATGCTGCTAGAGAGGCAGGAATTTTTCATCACCTAATAACATTACCTACCTACCATACCGCTGCACTGTCCACAGATAATCTTGCTAAAGAATATTTTGGAGACAAGGGAATGCTTGGTTACGTAGAAGGTGTGCAAAGAAAAGAAATACGACAAGGTATAGCCTGCGTTAAGCATCAAAATATGGCTGGATCTGATATGGGCGATGATCATAAAGAATACTTTGCTGGTGAGGCAGCTCTCAAAGCTTCAGGCAAAGACAATACAATGAATCAATTTTAATTAGTTTTACAATCCCCTATGGTGGTGCGCCCGCATATTTTGCAGGGTGCACCATCCTCTACATTTGCCAAACCACCACAGCTTCCTGAAATAGGCTTATTATTTACGATGACGCCTATTGCAATTGCTGCAAATGAAATCGTTATTAATAAAAAAACTGTTATAAACTCAATCACTATAATCCCAAAATTTAGATTTTATTAAAATATTCTCTTTATGCATTATATACAAAACTGCCACAGCATTATCATTTGCAAGATCTATGCCCTTTTCAGGACCAAGAACATTTAAAGCCGTAGCCCATGCATCTGCACTCATTGAAGATTCTTCTGAAGCAACAGTTACCGAATAAGATTTATCTAAAATAGATTGCTCCATTATTGGATTGAAAGTGTGACTAAGCATTTCTCCTGAATCATTAATTTTTTGATTTCTATATTCGCCTGAGGTTGCAACAGCCAAAAAATTAGTTTCTAAAATCTCCATAATCGATTTGTTTTGATGGCTTGTAGGATCTTGGATACCAATAACCCAGGGAGCACCATGCTTTGTTCCATTAACTATAATTTCACCACCTATATCAATTAAAAAATTCTTCCTATTTGAATTAATTAGAAGTTCTGCAATTGAATCAACAGCATAGCCTTTAGCAATGGAAGATAAATCAAATTGAAAGTTATCATTTTTGATAATTGCATTATTTGAAATTAAATCAAATCGTTTTAGAGATACTGGAATAGTGTTTTGGTTCATTGTATCTACTGGGCCAAAGCCTTTGTCAATTACCAGCGAACCAACAGTTACATCATAAAGGCCAGCAGTAAGTTGATAGAGTTTTTCTGCATAACTTAAAAGAGAATACATTTCAGGTGAAATATTAATTTCTTTATCAATTGGAGATGCATTAATTCTTGATAATTCAGAAGACTCTTTATAATTTGAAGCTATTAAATCAATTCTAGCTAACTCAACGCCAATAGATTCTTTTAATGAATCAGGGATATACTCTGTTGTAACCAATTGCCAGTAGGTCCCATATATAGGTCCAGAAATTTGATATGTAGCTAATTTATTATGGTTATAGGCAAAAAATATACATATCAACCCTACCGATAGAGCAATTAATTTAGATACAGTTAAACGATTCAACGAGCTATTTAGCCACCAAAATCATCAAGCATGATATTTTCTGGTTCCACACCAAGATTAATTAACATATCTATAACAGCCTTATTCATCATAGGTGGGCCGCACATATAAAATTCGCAATCTTCAGGAGCCTTGTGAGATTTTAGATATCTATCAAATAAAACTTGATGAATAAAACCAGTCAAGCCATCCCAGTCATCTTCTGGCTGCGGATCAGACAGAGCAACATGCCAATCAAAATTTTCATAAGTCTCAGCCAGTTTATTAAAATCATTTACATAGAACATCTCTTTTAGGCTTCGAGCACCGTACCAGAATGAAATTTTTCTATCGCTATTAATTCTTAATAATTGATCAAAAATATGAGCTCGCATTGGAGCCATGCCTGCTCCACCTCCCACAAATACCATTTCAGCTGATGTCTTTTTAGCAAAGAATTCCCCAAATGGTCCGAATACTCTTACTTTGTCACCAGGCTTGAGATTGAATGTCCAAGACGACATAACGCCAGGAGGTATACCAGATGAACCTGGTGGTGGGCTGGCTACTCTAATATTAAATTTCAACACCCCTTTTTCTTCAGGATAATTGGCCATTGAATAAGCTCTAATAATTGGGTCAGAATTATTTGCAACGTTGTCCCATATTTTAAACTTGTCCCAGTCCTCTCTATACTCTTCAGACACATCAAAGGATTTATAATCTAGATCTGAATAAGCGGGAGCCTCTAATTGTACATACCCACCTGCTTTAAAATTAACTTCTTCACCTTCAGGAAGTTTAAGAACAAGCTCCTTGATGAAAGTTGCAACATTGTCATTAGAAACAACCTCACATTCCCATTCCTTTACTCCAAAAACTTCTTCAGGAATTGTAATTTTAAGGTCGTTCTTAACGGCAACCTGACAAGAGAGTCTCCAACCTTCTTTCTTCTCTTTAGAGTTAAAATGAGATTCCTCTGTCGGCAAGATAGAGCCGCCACCTTCAGCTATTTGGCACTTACACTGACTGCAGGTCCCGCCGCCTCCACAAGCCGAAGAAAGAAAAATTTTATTTTCAGCTAGAGTTTGAAGTAATTTATTGCCTGAGGGAACTATAATTGGATTTGAAGAATCACCATTAATTTCAATGGTAACATCACCAGAACTAACTAACTGACTTCTTGCTGCAATGATAATGGCAACCAATAACAGGACAACACCTGTAAAAGAGAGAACACCTAAAAATAAATCAACCTGCATAATTCTTACCTATAGTGAAATTCCCCCGAAAGACATAAATCCAAAACTCATTAAACCTACTATTATAAATGTAACACCAAGACCCTGTAGACCATCGGGTATGTCCGAGTACTTTAATTTTTCTCTTATACCGGCCAAAACAACAATAGCCATTGCCCAACCAACACCAGCGCCAAGGCCATAAACAATACTTTCTCCAAATTTTAGGTCTTTTTCAATCATGAACAATGAGGCACCCAGAATGGCACAATTAACAGTAATTAAGGGCAAAAATACGCCCAACGCATTATAAAGGGCAGGCACAAATCTATCTAAAAACATTTCTAGTATTTGTACAGCTGCTGCAATAACACCAATGTAACTAATCAGCCCAACAAACTCTAGATTAGCTTCAGGCAGTCCAGCCCATGCCAAGGCTCCTTCTTTCAAAATAGTATTATAAATAAGATTATTAAGTGGAACTGTAATTAAACAAACTACTATTACTGCAATGCCTAGACCAAAAGCTGCATCGATTTTTTTTGATATAGCTATGAATGTACACATTCCTAAGAAAACAGAGAGAGCAATATTCTCTATGAAAACAGTTGTAATGAAAATACTAAGATAATGTTCAAACATTTAATTCTCTTTTAGTTAAATCTGGTGCTGTTGTATGGCCAGATAGTTTAAATTCTTTTACCTCTATTTGATCGGTCTTGTATGCTCTGATACACCAAATCATAAGCCCTATAAGAATGAATGAGCTTGGCGGAAGTAATAAAAGATTATTGGCTGGATACCATCCTCCATTTGATGCCAATGGAAGTATTTCATATCCCATCAAGGTTCCAGCACCAAATAATTCTCTTACAACAGCCACTGCGATTAAAATAATGCTATATCCAAGACCGTTACCCAAACCATCTAAGAAACTGATAAATGGCTTCTCTTTCATGGCAAATGCTTCAGCCCTACCCATCACAATGCAATTGGTAATAATTAATCCAACAAAAACTGACAATTTTTTACTTGTCTCATAGTCATACGCCTTAAGGAGCTCATCCACAACAATCACAAGTGATGCAATTATGGTCATTTGAACAATAATTCTTACGCTGCTAGGAATGTAATTTCTAATAATAGAAATAAATAAATTGGAAAACGATACAACGCTTGTAAGAGCAACGCACATCACCAGAGTAACCGAAAGATTGCTTGTTACAGCTAATGCTGAGCATATCCCAAGTATCTGGAGTGTAATAGGATTTTCTTCAAGTAATGGCTTTGCAAGAACTTCTTTGTACTGCTTAACTGTCATAATTAATATTTTTTAATGTTTCTTTATAACCACTTTCGCCGAACCAATAAACAAGCATGTTTGTAACGCCTCTGCTGGTTAGCGTGGCGCCTGATAGACCATCCACTTGATAAGAAGCCATTTGATTTGAAGGATCTACTTTTCCTTTTATAACTTCAATCTCAACCTCTCCATCATTGTATATAGATTTCCCATCCCATAAAGATTTCCATTTAGGGTTATCTACTTCCGCACCTAATCCAGGTGTTTCTTTATGGGCATAAAATTCAAGACCTTTAATCGTATTTAAATCTTTATCAATTGCAATATAGCCAAACAAAGTCCCCCAAAGACCATAACCTCTAATCGGCAAGATAATTTTCTCTAGGTTGTTAGAAGAATCTTTAAGAAGATATATTTTTCCAATATTTTCTTGATTTTTTACAATTGCAATATCTTTGGAAGCGGGTATGGGGGTTGAATGCTCTGGTTGCTTGGAAAAATATACCGGATCATATGTATTAAGATCATATTCACCATATGCGTCTAAAAGATTACCAGTGCTAAAGTCTACAAACTTAGGAGTAAGACGAGAAAATTGAGATTCAATAGACTCATCTGGATTATAAATTGCAGCAGTTTTCAGTATCTTAATTCTTTGATCGTTAAGTTTATTAAGATTTTGCATATCCCTCAAACTCACAGCAGCATATGAAACTACCAAAGAGCAAAATAAGCAAACCAAAAATGAAACTGTAAGTGTTCTTAAGATTGAATCATTCATATGAAAGAGCCCTCTTACGTTTTGCGATATTATTAGATACAACCATATGATCAATTACCGGAGCAAATAAATTAGCAAATAAAATTGCTAACATCATGCCTTCAGGAAACGCAGGGTTAATTACTCGAATTAATACAACGGTGATGCCAATCAAGGCCCCATAAATCCAACGACCTGCGTCAGTTCCTGAGCCAGATACAGGTTCCGTTGCCATAAATACTAGCCCGAATGCAAAGCTACCTATAACTAAATGCCAATGCCATGGAACTTGAAACATTGGGTTGGTCTCTGATCCAACAATGTTTAAAATTGAGGTCATCAATACCATCCCAAGAAATGTACCTAGGATAATTCTATATGAGGCAACGCCAGTTGCTAAAAGTATTACTGCGGCAATAGAAATTGCTATGACAGAGGTTTCACCAACAGATCCAGGAATGTTGCCTAAGAATGCATCAAACCATGAAAAATTATCAGTTAAACCTTGCAAGCCATCTTCTGCAGCATATCCAAGCGGTGTAGCTCCACTAAATCCTTCAGGTGTGATGCCAGTATCTGACAGGCCGGCAATCCAAACTTTATCACCTGATAGCTGTGATGGATATGCGAAGTATAAGAATGCTCGGCCTGTTAAAGCTGGATTTAAGAAGTTTTTACCAGTTCCGCCAAAAACCTCTTTACCAATAACAATTCCAAATGTTATACCCATTGCTGCCTGCCATAAAGGAAGATCTGGCGGGCAACTTAAAGCAAATAAGATTGATGAGACAAATAAACCTTCATTAATTTCATGTTTACGCACCACAGCAAAGAGAATTTCCCAAAGGATGCCAACTGCAAAAGTGACTGCGTAGATAGGAACAAAATACACAGCCCCAATCCACATTTTTGTAATAAAAC
>Ga0066861_10000393_pt1 | contig 13619 bp, 7 predicted proteins | sample ETN02SmetaG_3_FD_66434 | JGI IMG/M metagenome (GOLD analysis project Ga0066861, IMG submission 66434) | Marine microbial and viral communities from oxygen minimum zone, Eastern Pacific Ocean - ETNP2014F10-02SV257 | ecosystem: Environmental > Aquatic > Marine > Oceanic ... | reverse complement strand
ACGAGAACGACACGAGGAAACGACGCGATGCATTGGTGTAACGAAACCGTTCGCGAGGCTCCCCGACCGTCGCCGCCGCCGTCCCTCATCTCTTCCTAGCGCGCGAAAGATTAAAATGATACTCATAAGTGGCACCGTCACGGCGGACATGCTTCTTGCCTCAGTCACTGTCGGTGAGTTATGACCCGTCAAGGTATCTTGAATCATGAACGGTCATCGAAACCCTACGATGAGTCAAAATCCGTCGACCCCCTCGTGAATTCACCAATCACGAATCGTCTCATCACTTTCGGAATGGAGGTAGTAATTTTTTTTATCGGACGTTTATTCGGACATTTGATACGCATTATGTCAGAAATTAGTCTATCAAAAAAAGTGCAACCGTGACGGGGCTCGAACCCGCGACTTTGAGATAGCTCTATTGGGAGTCACGTACGACTCTCAGTCCATAATTCCATAGATCCATAGAAGTCCCACTATCTTCCAACTGATATACACGGTCATTCCCGTACTCTCGTAGACTACGGCACAATGCACTATGTACACAAAAATCATCAGCACACCACCACACGACACGCCCCTCTCGTCACACTTATGGGTGCACGTAGGGTTTAGGGTTGAGGGGTGCGCGCATGTCATGTATGTTTCAACGCATGCGATGCGACGCGCGAGAGTGAGACGCGCGCGAGATCGTGGGCGCGCGCGAGAGAGAGAGAGAGAGAGACAGAGAGGCGACCGCGGAAGCGCCGGACGAGCGGGACCGACCGACCGACCGACCGACCGACCGACCGACCGCGATCGAGGTGGTGGAGGTGGTCGAGGCGCCGATGGGTGTTGAATCATCATTCGCGAGCGTCGACGACGAGCGCGAGAGTGAGACGAGGACGCGGGACGCGATCGCGTCGTCATCGCTCGGAACGTCGTCGTCGTGGCGCGCGATGCCGTGGACGTCGACGGTGGTGACGGTGGTGGCGTCGGTCGGGGCGGCGGCGCTGGCGGGCGCGGCGACGCTCGCGATTCGGCGAGGCGTCGGCGGCGGCGGCGGCGCGAATGGTGACGACGCGTGGCGGATGACGCGCGTGCGATCGATGGCGTCGTTGGGACAGCGCACGGAGCGACACGTGTTCGAGGGGAAGGGTGACGACGTGAACGCGGCGTCGGATCACGGGTTCGTGTCGGTGGAGCGACAGCGCGCGTTCGAGCAACGCGCGTGGTCGTGGGATCAGACGTTTTCGTGCGACGATTTTCAGGTGACGGAGGATGAATTCGAGGCGATGAACGTGGACGAGGGTCGTAAGGCGTTGTGGAGAAACTCGACGTTTTCGTTTCAGTACTGGCGAACGCCGCGAAGTCGACATTATCAGCTCTACGACGCGTACAACTTGCGCAAGGCGTTGTGCGCGGCGGGCCAATTCGACCTCAACGTCGTCACGATGATGGATAGTCGCGAATCGTGCGATTGGGCGCAGAAACATTACGACTTGGGTCGGCAAAAGTTTCCGCGCGCGAATGCGACCAGGGATAACCTGGGCCAGGGGGTTTTCTTTTGCTCCGGTCGTCCCATCGATCACTTCGTCCTGCGCCCGTCGCCGGTGTGCGGCGTTCGTACGATGATCGAGTTGAATCGAATGAACAATCTCGGTGATTTACTCAACTGGGCGCGTCAGAGCCGACAAATTTCCTACAAGTACGCCTGGTACGCCGATCCCGAGGATTTCGAAATCAAAATGATCCATAAACGGTTGTTTGATCCCGAGATGGACGAGGCGTTTCCGAGGCAGTTGCGACTCGAGTGTTATCGCAACGGCGACGTTCCGAGAGACGACAACTGTCAGGAGGGATCGACCAGATCACCGAGACGCGTGTTTAAGGGAAGAATCGTCGGTGGTAGACGCAAAACGATCGATAACTTCAATTGGTCGGTTAGATATTTTCTTAGAAAGTGGGTTCCGCTCCAGGGACGTAATCGGGAGTGGACGCTGGACGAAAACGGCATCGTGTCGTGGAAAATCGCGAATAATCGCGTCAAGGGGTGCGTGTGTCCGAGTGACGAAGAGTTGTTTACGCAGATGGCGCACGTCGTTCACGGTGGATTCGCGATGACGTTCGCGTTTGAGAGAGCCGCGTCGCGGTCGGCGCCGACGCCGAGCGTCGTCGACAAGGAATACGGAACGTGCGCGTGGGTCGACTTCAATCATAGACTGGGTCAGATTCTCGAATAAATGAAATGATCGCATGAGTTGTAGGTACTGTAGTTATTACTTTCCTTTAGACACCGTTTTACCCGGTATTTTGCATACCGGCGGCGATGCCCTTCATGGTTATCTTCAAGACGTCGTTAACCGCTCCTCTGTAATTGTAGTCTTGGAAAGGGTAGCCCTCCAGAAGTGTGATTCTCAGCTTTTCCATGCTGAGCTTATCGCCGTCTTCTTCGTTCTCAAGCGCGCGAGCCGCGATGAGGTATCTCACCTGGCACACGTTGAGAGGAGTGATGTAGAGCGAACGCTTGAAGAGCTTGTACGCCAAATTTTGGTGCACCCGCGCGGCGTCCGTCGCCTCAACTTTTTCGGGTTTCGCGAGCAAGCCGATGTGCTCGGAGACGGAGAGAAGACAATCGATGCTCTCCTGAAGCTCTTGGCGAAGTTTCGACCCGAACTCATGGAGAGAAGGATCGACGAGCGCGCGTTCGTAATATTCGACGACGACAGGATCCGCCTTGGCGAGCACCATCTCGACCAAGTCAATCGTCACCTCAAAGAACGGCCAGTTTTTGTACATGTCCCTGAGCGTCTCGAGATGGCCTTCCTCTATGAGACGCTTGAACGAGGCCGAGATTCCGAGCCAGACGGGAAGGTGGAATCGCGACTGCGTCCACGCGAAGATCCAAGGAATGGCTCGAAGCGCCGTCACGCCGGCGTTGGGTTTCCGCTTGGCGGGCCTCGAACCAATGTTCAGAGAACCGAGCTCGGCTCCTGGAGTGGCTTGCGCAAAGTAACCGACGAATTCGGGCGTTTGGAAAACCGTCTTTCGATAATGCGCGCACGAGTACTCGCTCATTTTGTTCATCACTTGGCGCCACTCGTCGCGCGGGAGCGCGGGCGGCTTGAGCGTGTGCTCCAAAACAGCCGCCGTGTACAAATCAAGCGTATGGAAGCAGTTTTCCTTCTCACCAAAGTCCGTCTCGATCACTTCACCCTGAATCGTCACCCTGATGCTACCGTTGACGGTGCCCGGCGGTTGCGACAGCATGGCGATGTGCGCGGGACCGCCGCCTCGACCGACGGTGCCGCCTCGACCGTGGAACAACGTGAGGGCGACGCCGAATTCCTTACCCGCCTCCACGACGCGCTCTTGTCCGTCGTACAGCGCCCACGCCGCGGCCATGCGCCCGGCGTCCTTCCCACTGTCTGAGTATCCAATCATAATCTCTTGGAATCCGGCGATGTGCTCGCGATACCACGACACGGAGAAGAGCTGACGCAACACTCTCGGGGCGTCGTTCAAATCGTCGAGACGTTCAAACAGAGGCGCCACGCGCAAGAGATCTTCTCGCCTGCATCCACACTCGCGCTGTAACAACACGACGGCGAGCACGTCGCTCGCGCACGTCGCCATCGAGATGACGTACGTGCCGAGAGATCCCGGACAAGTTTGCTGAAGACGCGCAATCATCTTGCACGTGTCCAACACCTCCTTGACCTCCGCCGAACACTCGAGATCGGTCGGAAGCAACGGACGCTTATTCTCCAACTCGCTCGTCAACCATTCAATCTTCTTCTCTTCGCTCCATTCGAGATACGATCCCAAACCGACGAATCGCGTCACCGCGTCAATCGCCTCGGCGTGTCGATCGCTCTCTTGTCTGATGTCGAGCTTGACCAATCCCATCCCAAAACACTGCACCTTACGAATGACGTCCAAGAGGTACGCATTGGCGACCTGCGCGTCACCGACTTCGATCAACGATTCGTAACACGCGATCAGAGGTTCAGAGAGTTCCTCCTTGTGACGCACGATGCTCGCGTCGGTGACGTCGATGGCCAAGTCGCTATCCGCCACGCACTGTCGCAAAACGGCGCGCGTGTTGTAGAGCTTGTCTCGAAGTTCAGCCAAGATGACGCGATAGGGTTCGTACTCGGGAATCGCCTTCCAGAAATCATCGTAATTTCGTCGCTTGCGTTCCTCGAAGATGGCCGTCTTATCCGACTCGGAGGCGGCGAGAATCTCCTTGGCGCGCGCCTTGACGGCGTCGTTGGCGCGCCACATGGAGAGATCGAAGATTAAGCGTTGAATCGCTGAGAAGAGGAGGTTGACGCCCTGAATGCGCGCGAGGAGGACAACATCGCGCGTGCACTCGGAGGTGACGTTGGGATTACCGTCGCGATCGCCACCCATCCACGAACCAAAGGTGACGATGGATCTCGTCAGCGGGAGTCGCGGACATCCCTGCGCCAAGAGGGAGGTATCGACGCGACGCATAAAGGTGGGAATACCGTCCCAGATGGTTTGTTGAAAGTACGTCAAACCGGCGCGCATCTCGTCCTGCGGTTTTGGAGGCGTGCGACGGAGTTCGTCGGTGCGCCACGCGGCGGCGACGCTGGAACGAATCTCGTCCAACACCTCGGCGCGTTCGTAAGCCGACAATCGAAAGCGTTGGAGTTTGAGCAAACTCTCTCTGATTTTCCCGAAGGATTTGAGAATCGATCGTCGCAACGCCTGCGTCGGGTGCGCAGTGAGCACTAAATCGACGTGTTGCGTGGAGATCGCGTCGTAAATCTCCTCCGTCGTCTTGCCGGCTCGAAGTAAACCTTTGATGGCGCCGTTCGTCGTCTTGGCGGGTCCTCGAGGAATATCCTGCAAACGCTTGTGTCTCTCCTCCATCGCGTTCGCCACCTGTTCGGAGATGTTGTGCAGATTGAGTAAATTCGAATACGCCGACGCAAACTGTAAAGACTCGTCCATCTCGAATCCTTCGAGGAAATCCTTCATCGCGTCGAAATCCTTCGCCTCGTGCGACGTCTCGAATTTTTCGCTCGACTCGTACACCGCCATCAATTTATTCAGAAAATTCTCTCCCGCCGTCTCGCGAACGACGTTGAAGAATATCGTTCGAAGCAACTCATCGCACTCCTCGATGACGTCGTGCGCGTTGAAATCCTTCGACTCCCCCGTGCCGCTCAGGTAACTCGACGCCCTGGCGAGCTCGTCCAGCTTGGCCCCTTCCTCGCTCGCGAACAAGCTTCCCGTGCGCTTGTGCGCCGGTCTCTCACCGCGCACGGCGTCGAACACTCGATTCATCATCGTCGCCGCGTCGTCGACGCCTTCGCTCGCCTCGCGACGCGTCGACGCGTCGCGCGTGGACGCGCGCGTCGACCCTCGAGCGCGCGAAAAGCGACCGAACGACGCGAGCGCGAAAAACGCACACCTCGCGTCGAGACGCGCGAGCGCGAGACGTTCGAGCGCGAACGAGCGCGCGTTTCGGAGGCACCCGCGAGGTGGCTCGACGCGCGCGCGACGCGGTGAGGCGACGCGCGCGCCGATGCGCGCGCCATCACTGGACACACCCGGGAGTGTGTGTCACGAGTCATGACTCGACGAGGAGTCCCTAGAGGTGAAGCCCTCACCGAAAGGGTCGCCGCCCCGAACGCTCGACGGCCGACACGCGGCGACGCGCGAACGAGCGAACGCGCGACCGAGCGAACGCGTCGCGAGCGCGCGTGTACCGTCCTTCCCCGCGTTCCTCTCGCCATGGTGACGTCGGCGCGCGCGATGACGTCCCGAACGCTCGACGCGACGGTTCCCGGCGGTTCCCGGCGAGGACGACGACGGGTCCGCGCGTCGACGACGCGCGCGAACGCGAGCGAGGAGCCGAAAAAATTGTGGGGCGGGAGATTCAGCGAGGCCCAGGACCCGCTCATGGAGAAGTTTAACGAATCGCTGTCCTTTGACCGGCGCATGTGGCGGGAGGACGTCGACGGGTCCGTCGGGTACGCGGCGGCGTTGGCGCGCGCGGGGGTCATCACGGGCGATGAACGGGACGCCATCGTGTCTGGATTGAGAGACGTGGCGAAGGAGTGGGAGGCTGACGCGTTCGAGGCGAAAGCCGGGGACGAGGACATTCACACGGCGAACGAGAGACGTTTGACGGAGCTCATCGGCGACGTCGCGGGCAAGTTGCACACGGGACGGTCGAGAAACGATCAGGTGGCGACGGACACGCGCATGTGGCTTCGTAAGGAGTTGATTCGATTGCGCGGATATTTGCGGACGTTGATCGAGGTGGCGGTCGATCGCGCCGAGCGCGAGGTGGATGTCGTCATGCCCGGGTTTACGCACTTGCAGAGCGCGCAGACGGTGCGATGGTCGCACTGGTTGCTCTCGCACGCCGCGGCGTGGCAGAGAGACGATCAGCGATTGGGCGATCTCATCAAGCGCGTGAACGTCATGCCGCTCGGGTCCGGCGCGCTCGCCGGGAACCCGTTCGGGATCGATCGTCAACTTTTGGCCAAGGATTTGGAATTCGACGGCGTGTGCCCGAATTCCATGGACGCGGTGAGCGATCGCGATTACATCGCTGAGGCGAGCTTTTGGGCCTCCATGACGGCGACCCATCTCTCGCGATGGAGCGAAGATTTGATCGTCTACTGCTCGCAGCAGTTCGGCATGGTGAAGTGCTCGGACGCGTACTCCACCGGTTCGTCTCTGATGCCTCAAAAGAAGAACCCGGACGCGCTCGAACTCCTCCGCGGAAAAACGGGCACGCAGCTCGGCTCTCTCATGGCCGTCTTGGCCACCATCAAGGGCACACCGACGACATACAACAAAGATCTTCAAGAGGTGTGGCACGCCATGTACTACACCGTGGATAACATGAGCGATTCGTTACAAATCTCCGCCGGATGTTTGGCGACGCTTAAAATTTACCCCGACGCCATGGAGCGCGGCTTGTGCGCCGAGATGCTCGCCACCGACCTCGCCGAGTACCTCGTGCGCAAGGGCGTGCCGTTCCGCGAGACTCACCACATCTCCGGCGCCGCCGTCAAGCTCAGCGAAGACCGCGGCGTGCCCCTCAGCTCGCTCACCGTCGACGACTTGAAACCGCTCTGCGCCGCGTTTGAGTCGGACGTCGACGACATTTGGTCCTATGAAAAATCCGCCGAGTCTCGCGACACCGAGGGCGGGACGTCGCGACGAAGCGTCTTAGAGCAGTGTGCGAAACTTCGCGCGTACCTCGCCGAAAATCCATGAATTCAATCGTCATCACGCATTCATTCATTTATTCATGCATTTCATGCATTCCAATTCGTGCCGACATCGACGCCGCACTCATCCGCGTCCGCGTCGCGTCGCCGCTCATGACGACGACTCGAACGCTCGCGGGCATCCTCACCGTCGCCCTCGCCGTCGCGCGCGCGCACGCGCGCACGGACGACGCATTCGTCGGCGATGACGCCGCGCGGTACGTCGTGCGCATTCCCAAAGAACCGCTCGAGATCACGCCCGCGACGCCGCACCGACGGGTACCGATGACGTCCGCGGATGGTAAAAAGTATCTGTGTCGCATTCCCGAGCGCGCGATGGACGAGGACGAGAACGAGGACGGGGAAGACGACGATGGAGTGATTATTCGAGGCGACGCGACGGCGGAGACGGCGGAGACGACGACGACGGCGTCGACGACGACGACGACGCTCCGGGACGTCGAACGCGCGAAATCCGTCGACAGACACCTCGCCCCGCTCGAGGGAAAGTGTTTCTATTACGGAAACGGTGATTGGTGGACGTACGAGATGTGTCACAAGAGTCACGTCGAACAGTTTCATCGCGAGGGCGCGGCGCGCGTGAGCGCGTATTCGCTCGGACGCTTCGACGCCGACGCGACGTTGGGATTAGAGACGACTCGAGGGACGGACGGTGATGCCTCGGTCTCGGGTGGGGGGGGGTCGGCGTCGTCGGTGTTAGAAAATCGTCCGTATCACGCGCACGCGTTCGTGGGCGGGAGCGCGTGCGAGGACGTCGGCGACGCCTATCGGGAGACGAAACGGCGGAGCGAGGTGCGCTTCGTCTGCGCCGAGGACGGCGCCGAGGGAGTGAGTTCGGTGGAGGAACCGGCGACGTGTAGGTACGTGTTGACGTTTCGAACGCCGTTGGCGTGCGAGGTGGAGGATTTACGACCGAAACGACCGGGCGTGGAGCGAATCACGTGTTCGCTCGTCGACGACGGCGGCGACGACGCGACGGCGAGGCGCGACGCCGACGACGAATCTATAGAAGAAACCATCGCTCGAGCGTCTCGAGACGAACTCTGACGCGACGACGGAGGCGTCGCGTGGCGCGTCATTCGACCCGCCCGAGCCGCCGCGAAGAACCAAAAATGAAAAAACCAAAACGAATGAATCCGAATCTCACCGCGCGCGAGCGTCACAGCGCGTCGCGCGGCGACTCGACGCGGCGGTACCGACGCACCCGACGACGACGCGCGCGACCGCGCGTCGCGCGTCGCGTCCATGACGCCTCGCGCGACGCTCGCGACCCAAGATGATGACGCGTCGGCGGCGGCTCGATCCAGCGGTGTCGTCGTCGTCGCCGCGCCGTCGTCGTCACCGCGCGAGTCCTCGCGCGAGGTCTCGCGCGCGTCGAGCGAGGACTGGAGCGCGCGATGGGACGACGCGAGCGCGAGCGCGAGCGCGAGCGCGACGGCGACGCGCGACGAGGACGAAGAGAGAAGGTTGGGACGGTTTTTGAAAACGCGCGCGAGAGTGGACGCCGCGCGCGCGCTCGTGCGCGCGGGACGGTGCGCGGACGCGATGCGCATGCTGGAGTCGACGCCCGCGCGCGAGCTCGGTGGGGAGGCGATCGCGCTCGCGATCAGAGGGGAGGTGAGAGAGCGCGTCGGCGAGACGGAGCTGGCGTTTCGAGCGTTTCGAGCGTCTCGGGACGCGGATGGGAACCCGGATGCGTGGTGCGGATTGGCGAGGTTGGCGCACGGAGCGGGGGCGTTGGAGGAGGCGGTGGCGTGCTTTCGAACGGCGAGGGATGGGTACGAGGCGCTGGGGTGTGAGAGGGACGCGGAGGAGACGAGCGCGCGGTTGGCGCGCGCGTGGACGGATTTGGCGACGACGTTCAAGGCGCGAGGAGACGCGGTGTCGGCGGAGGAGACGTATCGAGAGATCATCGCGCGTTTGCCTCGACATGCGGCGGCGGCGTATTACAATTTAGGGGTGGCGTTGGTGGAGGCTGGACGATTGGATGAGGCGGAATGCGCGTACCGGTCGGCGACGGCGCTCGAGCCGACGCGCGCCGAGGCGTACTGTAATATCGGCGTCGTGTTCAAGATGACGAATCGCGTGGACGACGCCGTGCGCGCGTTCGAGCAGTGTCTTCGTTTATCGCCCGAGTTTGCGCTCGGGAGGAAGAATTTGTCGCTCGTTTTGACGGATCAAGGCACCGAGTTGAAGAAGAAGTCGCTGCCCGAGGCGGTGGCGACGTACGAGCGCGCGCTGACGTACGACTCGACCAACGTGGAGGCGTATTATAATCTCGGCGTCGCGTACGCGGAGATGGAAGAGTACGATCGAGCCATCATCGCGTACGAAAATGCGGGTCGATTGCGACCGCAGTGCGCGGAGATTTGGAACAACGCGGGCGTCTTGTACAAGGAACGAGGCAACGACGCGCGAGCGACAGAGTATTACCAACGAGCCGTCGCGTGCAATCCGAATTTCGCGCAGCCGCTGAACAATCTCGGCGTGTTGCACACCATGTCCGGTCAGGCGCAACAGGCTTTGGAGTCGTTGCAACGCGCGGTGATGGTGGATCCCTCGTACTTTGTGGCGCACAACAACATCGGCGTGCTCTTGCGAGACACGGGTGACATCGAACACGCGTGCGACGCGTACAGAGAGTGCGTGAAACACTCACCGAACGATCGTCACGCGGAGCAAAATTATCTCTTGGCGTTAAACTACGTGCGACAGGGTGAAGAGCCCGAGGTGTGCGAGGCGCACGCGGCGTGGGGATCGAGGTTCGCCAAGCTCGCGGGACCGCCGCTGAAGCCGAGACGCGCGGTTCGCGCCGATAGCGGCGCTGGAACGTCGGGAAGAAGGAAATTAATCGTCGGTTACGTGTCTCCGGACATGTACACGCACTCGGTGAGTTACTTTGCCGCCGCGCCTCTGCGTGCGCACGACGAAGAGCGCGTCACGTGCATCATGTACAACGTGTCCAAGTTTCGCGACGAGCAGACGGAACGCTTGAAAAAGTATACGCTCGAGTCCGGTGGAGAGTGGCGCGAGTGCGCTTCGCTCACCGAATCGCAGCTCGCCCAAGCGATCCGCGACGACGGCGTCGACGTGTTGGTCGAATTGACGGGGCACACCGCGAATAACCGTCTCGGCGCGCTCGCGCTCGAACCGGCGCCCGTGCAAATCACCTGGATCGGGTATCCGAACAGCACTGGTCTGCGTTCTATCAATTATCGCATCACCGACGACATGTGCGATCCGTTCGACACGAAACAGACGTTCACAGAGGAGCTCGTTCGCATGCCCGCGCCGTATTCGTTCCTGTGTTACACTCCGAATCCGGAGGCGCCGGCGGTGGTCTCCGCGCCTCCGTGCGCGACTCGCGGGTACGTCACGTTTGGATGCTTCAACACCATGGCGAAAGTCACACCCGACGTTCGAGCGGTTTGGAGCGAGATTCTGCTCGCCACTCCTGGAAGCAGACTGTACTTCAAATCGAAGGCGTTCGCGTGCGCGGTGATCAGACAACGCTTTTTATCGCAAATGGCGGCGCTCGGTGTCGAAAACTGGCGCATCGATTGCGTTCCGCTCGAGCCGGCGACGTCGTCGCATCTCGCGATGTATGACGGCGTGGACATCGCGCTCGATACGTTCCCTTACGCCGGAACGACGACGACGTGCGAGGCGTTGTACATGGGCGTACCGGTGGTGACGCTCGCCGGAAATTGCCACGCGCACAACGTCGGGAAATCGTTGATGACGACCATCGGTCAGAAAGAATTCGTAGCAGAGAACGTGAACGAGTACGTGCGCATAGCGTCGACGTTAGGCAACGATGTGGAGAAGATTCGTCGCGTTCGCGCGCATTTGCGAGAGACGTTGCTTCGCTCGCCGTTGTGCGACGCCAAGGGCTTCACGCGCGCGTTGGAATCCGTCTACTGCGAATTGTGGCAGAGATGGTGCGACGAGCAGGCGAGAGAGAACTTGAATGTCGACGAGAGCGACGCCGAGTCGGAAGGCGAAGGCACGCGCTGCTCCGCGGAAGATTCCAAGGGCGAGTCGAACTCATCCAACGACGATACTGCGGAGCTCTACGAAGAGAGCGGCGCCAACGCTGAGGGCGAGTTCTCGTCCCGACTCATAGACAATTTAGAGATTTAGAAGAATACGATTGATTTGATTGTGATTGAGACGTTGAGGTTGAATGAAAATGAATTAAATTACTCTACTGTTTTGCTCTATGTGCCCTCGCTCTAAAGGGAGAAGCTGTCGGGATCCGGGGCGGCGGCAGCAGCCGCGACCTTCTTCTTCGGGATCTCGGTGATGACCGCTTGCGTCGTGAGCACCATGCCTGCGATGGAGCAGGAGTTTTGGACGCCGGAGCGCGTGACCTTCTTCGGGTCAAGCACACCCTTTTGGATCAAGTCCCCGTACTCACCAGTCATGGCGTCGTAGCCAAAGTTGAATTCGCCATCCATCACGTGCTGCACGATAACATCACCTTCCATGCCGGCGTTGTCACCGATGAGTCGGCACGGCGCCACGAGAGACTTTTGCACGATTTCCGCACCCAAACGCTCCTCCGGATTGGTGAGAGTCGTCTTGAATTCATCAATCATCTTGCTCAAGTGCACCAACGCGGCGCCACCACCCGGGACGATGCCCTCTTCAACCGCCGCAAAGGTCGCGTTCTTGGCATCTTCGATACGAAGCTTGCGCTCCTCTAATTCAGTTTCAGTCGCCGCACCAACCTTGATGACGGCGACACCACCGGCGAGCTTAGCGATGCGTTCAGAAGTCTTTTGGGTATCGTACACGGAATCCGTCTCGGCGAGCTCTTGCTTGAGTTGAGCCACACGGAGATCGATGTCTTCCTTGGACGCACCGTCAGCGATCATGGTGGTGGTGGTTTGTTCGATGGTCACCTTACGCGCGTAGCCGAGGGAGTCCATGTTCGCGCGAGAGACGCTGAGACCGAGATCCTTGGCGATGTACTGCGCGCCCGTTACGATGGCGATGTCTTGCAACAACGCCTTACGACGTTCACCGAAGCCCGGCGCCTTGATGGCGGCGACTTGGAGCACACCACGGATCTTGTTCACCACCAAGGTGGCGAGCGCTTCACCGACAATGTCTTCGGCGATGATCAAGAGCGGGGGAGAACCGGCTTGGTTCAATTCCTCCAAGAGCGGGACGAGCATTTGCACTTGCTCAATCTTTTCGTCAGTGATCAATACGCGGCAGCCTTCGTATTCAACCGTCAAGCGTTCGTTGTTGTTGACGAATTGCGGAGAAATGTAACCGCGGTCGATTTCCATACCCTCTTCAACCTCGACGACGGTGTCCAAACCCGTACCGTTTTCGATGGACAAGACACCATCCGGACCAACCTTTTCGATGGCTTCAGCAATCATGTCACCAATCTCCGAGTTGTTACCCGCAGAAATGGACGCGACGGCGCGAATGTCGTCTTGGTTTCTCACCGGAATGGTGAGTTCATCGAGCTTCTCGCGGCAAAACTCGGAAGTCTTGTCGATGCCGCGCTTCACCGTCACCGGGTTGGCGCCGGCGGCGACGGATTGCAAGCCATACTTGATCATCTCGCGCGCGAGGACAGACGCCGTCGTCGTTCCATCACCCGCAGAATCGTTCGTGCGACCGGCAACTTCCTTGATGAGCTGCGCACCCGCATTTTCGACCGGATCCGACAATTCAATCGCCCGAGCGATAGTCACGCCGTCGTTGATGACTTGGGGCATGCCAAACTTTTCCTCGAGCACGACGTTTCTCCCTCTCGGACCGAGCGTCACGCCCACCGCGTCCGCGAGCTTATCGATCCCCGCTTGAATCTTACGTCTCGAGTCCATATCCATCGTGAGTTTCTTCGCCTCCGCGCGCACCACGACGCGACACCGTCGCGCCGCGCCTCTCGCCGCCGGCGCCGCCTTGCCCGCCGTCAGCCCTCTCGTCGTCTGCGTCGAGTACGAAAAAACGACACACCGCTCACTCGTCAGTCCTCTCGCTCGCCTCACCTCGCGCATCCATCCTCATCTCGCGTTCGTCTCGCCCTCGTTTCCTCCTCGCGCGTCCACCACTTCCGCATTCCTCTCGCTTCGTCTTCGCGCGCGCCTCCCCTCTCTCTCCCCACCCCTCGCTCGCCGCCGCCGACGGCCAGGGCGACCCGACCGCCATCGTCCTCCTCCGTCCCTCTCCACCACCGCGACGGACGACGACGACGACGACGACGACGCGATTCGAAGAAACGAAATTCACAGCGCGTCGTCCTCCTCCTCCTCCATCGCGGTGGCGATCGCATCCACCGCGCGACGCGACGAATCGCCCCATCGCGCGCGCGAACCCTCGCGGTCGGGGTTC
>Ga0066861_10000392_pt1 | contig 13622 bp, 14 predicted proteins | sample ETN02SmetaG_3_FD_66434 | JGI IMG/M metagenome (GOLD analysis project Ga0066861, IMG submission 66434) | Marine microbial and viral communities from oxygen minimum zone, Eastern Pacific Ocean - ETNP2014F10-02SV257 | ecosystem: Environmental > Aquatic > Marine > Oceanic ... | reverse complement strand
GGAACACTTCTTTGGATTATTGAAAATACGCTTAAGTTAGTTCACCCATTCATGCCTTTTATAACGGAGGAACTTTGGCGAGAATTTAATTTTTCACCAAAGTTACTTGTGACAGAGGATTGGCCAATTCTTGATAAGAACAGGTTAATTTTTTCTGAAGCAGCAGAGGATATAAATTGGATAATAAACATTGTTCAGAGTATTAGATCTCTCCGCTCTGAAATGGGTATAGATCCAGGAGTTAAGATTCCGGTTGTTTTGGGAAGTGTAAAGAAAGAAAAGTTGGAGAAATTAGAGGACTGGGCCCCACATGTTCAGAGTTTAGCTAGGATTTCCTCCATAGCTGTTACAAAATCAATTCCAAAAGGTTCAGTAGTTGTTTTGGTGGATTCTAATGAATTTTATCTAGTTCTTTCAGAGGTCATTGATATAGCTTTGGAGAGATCTAGGCTTTTAAAAGGTTTGGACAAGTTACAGAAAGAGCGAGTGGCTTGTGAAAGCAAGTTGCAGAATGAGAAATTTATTAATAATGCTCCTAAAAATGTAGTAGAAGAAAATCGTTCACGTACCGTTAAAATCTCAGAAGAAATTGAAAATATTAAAGGATCAATTCTTCGTTTAGATCAAATGACTGATTGACAACACTAAGGTTTATTGGCAACCCTTAAGGTATGATAGAATATACCAATATTACTAAAAAATTGCCCGAAAGTGTTCCTTTTGTAGGACCCGAAACTCAGGAGAGAAATCTAGGATTTTCTTTTCTTGCTAGGCTAGGAGCAAACGAAAGTGTTTTCGGACCGTCAAATGATGCCATTAAGATAATGGCCAGAGAATCTAAAAATATTTGGAAGTATGGAGATCCAGAAAGCTATGACTTGAGGAGAGCATTGGCAGATAAACATCATGTTTCAATGAAGAATATTGTAGTAGGTGAAGGTATAGATGGGTTGCTTGGCTATCTTGTCCGACTGTTTATTTCCCCTGGAGATAATGTAGTCACAACAAATGGCGCTTATCCAACTTTTAATTATCATGTCATAGGATTTGGGGGAAAATTAAGTAAGGTAGAGTTTTTAGATGATAGAGAGGATTTAAATTCAATTTTGGCAGCAGCGATAAAAACTAAAGCAAAACTAGTTTATTGTTCAAATCCAAATAATCCAATGGGTACAATAAATAACCCAAATCATTTAGCTGATTTTGTAAAAGAGCTTCCGAGTGAGTGCCTGCTATGTTTAGATGAAGCTTATTGTGATTTTTTAGATGCCGACCTGATTCCAAATATAGAAGTGGAAAATCAGAAAATCATAAGGATGAGGACTTTTTCTAAAGCATATGGTCTTGCGGGTGCTCGTTGTGGTTATGCGATCGGATCTGAAGGTTTAATCAAATCTTTTGATAAAATAAGGAACCATTTTGGTATGAATAGGACTGCTCAATTGGCAGCACTCGCATCAATTAAAGATAAAAATCATATTTCTGAAGTGAGAAAAAAAGTAAAAAGTTCAATCTCATCCCTGTCAGAAATAGCGATTGAAAACAAATGTTTGCCAGTAGATACTTATGCAAATTTTATTGCCATTGATTGTAGAAAAGATGATATTTTTGCCAAAAAGGTGGTGGAAGGGTTGGCCAAAAGGAAAATATTTGTCAGGATGCCTTTTTCTTATCCTCAAAATAGATGCATAAGAGTCTCTGCTGGATCAATGGATGACATGAATATCTTCAGAAAAGAATTTTCTGAAGTTCTCAAAGAGTTGCGATAATATGTTACTTTCCTAAAATTTGGTGAAATGTTTTTGTTGCAGAATTCTGATGTGGAATTTGACAAGCCTTTAGACCTACCTCAAGAGAAGAAATAACTCCTATCAGCATATGAGGATTTAAATGCCCCATATGGCCAATTCTTGCCACAGAATCTCCATTAAGAAATTCATTTTCGTCAAAACCTAAGCTTAAACCGATAGTTAATCCAAGATGCTTTTCAACCCATTCCCGCAATAAGCTGAGATTATGACCCTTTGCTGTAAAAGTTGTCACAGCATTGGATCTGTGGCTTTCACTGGGAACGTTAAGCTTCAGGGGCCCTGCTTCCCCCCAGTGATTAATAGAACATGTAACCAGTTCTCTTAATTTTTTGTGTCGGGCAAATATTGCATTCTTACCTTCTGCTTTCATTATCTTTAAAGCTTCTTTTTGTGCATAAAGCAGGTGAGTGGGGGCAGTGCCAAAGAAATTCATATAAAAAAATTCGGGATCGAGCCTAGGTTTCCAATCCCAATAGGGAGAAACGTTCGGTATGTTTTTTGAAAAGGTCTCTGCTCTTTTACTGATGACTAAATAAGCTAAGCCAGGTGGTGTCATAAGGCCTTTTTGGCAACTTGTTACCAATACATCAATTCCCCACTTATCCATTTCAATTGGATCACATCCAAAAGATGCAATGGAGTCAACCAGGTAAAGACAAGGGTGATTTGTATTTTTTATAGTATCGCCAATCTCCTTGAGATTATTTAATACCGAAGTAGAGGTATCTGCTTGCACAACTAAAAGACCTTTAATGGTATTTTTAGTGTCGGCTCTTAGTATTTCTTCAATTTTATTTGGATCTCCAGGGGCACATCTTCCAAAATCTAACACTTGGGCATTTAGTCCTAGTGAAGTAGCTAGTTTTGCCCAACTTTTACCAAAATGCCCATTTGCAATTACTAAAACTTTTTCCTTTGGCTTAAATAAATTTACTAAACTAGCTTCCCAGACCCCATGTCCATTAGATATATAGATAACTGTTTCTCCGGTTGTTTCTGCAAAATTTGAAATATCTTTTTTTATATTCTCTGTGATATCTATAATTTCTCCCTTATAGATGTCTGGTGCAGGTCGCTGCATAGCCCTCAGAACTTGATCGGGAATTATTGAGGGCCCTGGCGTTGCTAGATATTGGCGACCGTTGGAAAAACTCATTGTATAACCTTTGATATTATTATTAGAAGACAACTAATATTAATTTAATTTTACATTCTTAAATGATATAGATCAACGTAGGCAAGATACTAAATAAGTTAATTAAGGTATACAGTTGAGAATCAAAGATAAATTTATGGAGTTTGATCGTAAATGGCGTGAGTCCTTTTCAGGCAACCTTAAGGATCCAATAAGACGAATATCTGCTGAACGCCATGCATGGTGGATGGACCATGGCCTTCTGAGGTCTCTTTACGACAATGAATTTGAAATTTCTAAAGGTATTTATAGGTCAAATCAACCATCTCCAAAAAAAATAGAGTATTGGTTTAAGAAAGGTGTGAGGACTATACTAAATTTAAGAGGAGAAAGTGATCAGGGTGCATTTTACCTAGAGAAAGAAGCATGCAAAACTTTAGGTATAAACCTCATTAATCATCAATTAGGTGCATCTACCTTGAAGTCTAAAGAGGTTTTACTTGAGTTGTGCAAGATCCTAAAGACTATTAAAGGTCCCTTTCTTATGCATTGTAAGTCTGGCTCTGATAGGGCAGGCCTAGCTTCAGTTATTTATCTAATAGCTGTAAAAAAAATCAATCCATCAGTTGCTGCTAGACAGTTGTCGATAAAGTACTTGCATCTTAGGTGGTACATTACTGGTGTTTTAGATTATATGATTAGTGAGTACGTTAATGCATTTGAACAAACAGGAATTGAATTTGAGGATTGGTTAGAAAATGATTATGATAGAGATCAACTTTTAACTACTTTTTTTAATGGTAGAGGCAAATGGTCTATGAGGAGGCTATAGATTAGTTAACTTACCAAGGCTTTACTAGAAGGTTTAAAATTGCATAAAATTTCCAATAATAGTGTCCGAAAAACTTCACTTTCTTGGTTTGTGTGGAGCTATATCAAGCCAAAATGGGGCTTAGTTTGTCTCTCGTTAATTTTTATGGCTATTGAGGGTTCAATGCTAGGTCTAATTAGCTACTCAGTTAAGGAGCTTTTTGATAGTGTCTTCGTTCCACAAGATAGAAGTTCCGTTTGGTTTGTGGGTATTTTAATATTCTCTATTTTTTCTATTAGAGCAATTGCTGGATTTTTGCAGCGATCACTTATCTTGAAGGCGGGAATTGAAATTGTTAGCAAGATTCAAAAAGATATTTCGGCTCACATTATTGATTTGGACTACGAGTTTTTTTTTAAAAATTCACCTGGTGATTTAATTGAAAGGATTAAAGGTGATGGACAGATCATTCAGGTTAATTTTGTCCAGATTGTAATGGCACTTGGCAGGGATACCGTATCTCTTGCCGCACTCTTGACAGTAGCCTTTTGGATAGATTGGAAGTGGGCTATTATTTCTCTGTTAGGGTTACCGATTTTAATTATACCAATATTATTATTGCAAAAATTTATACATTCTATTTCTAGAAAATCTAGAGTGTCTTCCGCTAGAACTACAACATTACTAGATGAAGCTTTCCATGGAGTGGCATCGATAAAATTAAATGGGATAGAAAAATATATAAAAGATCGACTTAACAAGGTAATTGATAGAACAAGAGATGCGTGGTTTGGAGCAGAATTAGGCGTAGCCGGAATGCCTGCTCTTATAGATCTAGTGGCAGCTTTAGGTTTTTTGGGTGTAATGGTTTTCGGCGGCATGGAAATCATAGATGGCAAGAAATCTATAGGTGATTTTATGAGTTTTTTTACTGCCATGGCACTCATTTTTGAACCTCTTAGGAGGCTGTCAAATGTTTCTGGCCAACTGCAGCTTTTAAATGCAAGTTTGGACAGGTTACACTATGTTTATAAAGTTTCCCCTAAAATTGCTAACAGAATAGATCAGAAAACAAACAGGCTTTCAAAAAGTAAAAGTTACTTAGAGTTTCAAAATGTTTCACTAAATTATGGAGAGGAAAATATTCTATCTGGAATATCCATAAAAATTGAAAAAGGTCAGTCTGTTGCCTTAGTAGGTGCTTCAGGAAGTGGTAAATCTACAATGCTGAATCTCATTTCAAGGTTAATTGAGCCGACAAGTGGGGAAATATTTTTGGAAGGAAGAAATTTAAGAGATGTTCCAGTAGGGGACTTACGGAGTACTATTTCAGTGGTTTCTCAAGAAAATAATCTTTTTGATGACAGCATTCATCGAAATATTGTTTTGGAGAGAAAGGTTGAAAATAACGAATTATTTTTAGACATACTTAATAAGGCCGCTGTGAGTGATTTTGTAAATAATTTAGATGAGGGGCTAGATTTTCAGGTAGGCCCCAGAGGTTTAAATCTTTCTGGAGGTCAAAGGCAGAGGATCGCAATTGCTCGAGCCTTATTTAGGGATTCAGAACTTATGTTGCTTGATGAGCCCACCTCTGCGTTAGATTCAGAAACTGAAAATCGAGTTCAAAAAAATACAAAGAAATTTTTAGATAAGAAAACAGTAATAACTACAACCCATAAGCTTGAAATTGCTAAATATGCAGATAAGATAATTGTTTTCCAAGAAGGAAAAATAGTTGCACAAGGTAGGCATGTAGATCTGATTAAGAAACAAGGACCGTATTTAAATCTTTGGGCCTCCCAGAAAGAAAATAATAAATCTTAAGTAAGTAGAAAAATTTAAACTATTTGAAATAGGAAAAAATTGGTAAAAAGAGATAAAAGTAGATCAATTATTTCAGTTAGTGGGGAAGGTGCATGGGGATTTCTTCAGGGCTTAATTACTAATGACCTTGCCAAAGAATTAAATAAACTATCTTACGCTGCGCTGCTTTCACCTCAAGGAAAGTTCCTTTTTGATTTTTTTATTTTTGCGCCAGTTGATAATGTTTTTCTTGTTGATGTAGACAGCTCGATCACAGCTGACTTTTTAACAAGGTTATCCATGTATAAGTTGAGAATGAAATTGGATATAGCCGAAACAGATTTCTTTGTTGTAATGTCAAAAAATTATTTTGATAATGAACATTCTTTCCCTGACCCAAGAAATAAAAAACTAGGCTTCCGAAATTATTCATTGGGTGCAAAATTTTCTGAATTTGAGGAAAGTAAAAAGTTAGGGTGGGTTAAAAATGAATATGAGATGATTAGAATAAAAAATTGCATTCCTGATTTTGGTAAAGAGTTAATTTCTAATGAGACATATATTCTTGAGGCAGGATTTGAAAGAATAGCTGGGGTTAGTTTTACTAAGGGATGTTTTATAGGTCAGGAGGTAACAGCTAGAATGAAGCATAAAACAACGCTTAGGAAAGGTTTAGTAACTGTTTACTTTGATAAAGAAAAGTTGTCCAAGAAACTTGAATATGGGGCAAGTATTTTTTCAGATGGTAGAGAAATAGGGCAAGTATTAAGTTTTTTAGATAATTATGCTATAGCATACGTTAAGTTTGACAAAATTAAGAATGATATGAGTTGCAACGGTGGTATCTTAAAAATATTAGATTAAGTCGCAGAGATAATACTACTAAACTTTTTATAAATTTCAGTATTTGAAGCAATTATATTTCCAGTTTCAATAGGACTCTTATCGTCTCCGATACTGCTAATAAAGCCACCTGCTTCCTTAACTATAAGTATTCCAGCAGCTATATCCCAAGGGTTTAAGTTTCTCTCCCAGAAGGCATCAAACCTCCCAGCAGAAACATATGCAAGATCTAAAGCGGCAGAACCATTTCTTCTTATGCCAGAGCACATTGGCATAAGTTTTTCTATTTCCTGTAATGTTAGGTCAAGATGAGGTTTTTCTCCAAAAGGTATGCCAGTTGAAAAAAGCATTTCTGGCAAATTTTTTCTATTTGAAACTCTAAGCCGCCTATCATTCAGCCACGCACCAACTCCTTTTTCAGCTACAAATAGTTCGTCCCTTAAAGGATCATAAATAACAGCAGAAATAATTTCAGATTTAAATTCCAGAGCTATTGAAATTGACCAATGAGGAATTCCGTGTATGTAATTTGTGGTTCCATCAAGAGGATCAACAATCCAGCGTCTAGTGGGGTCCTTTCCTATCTTGGATAAGCTTTCCTCACCTAACCAGCCATAATGTGGTCTAGATTCTGTTAATTCAGAATATATAATTTCCTCGGCTTTAAGGTCAGCTTTTGTAACAAAATCACCAAGAGATTTGGCGGTAACCTGAAGGTTTTCAACTTCTCCAAAATCTCTAATCAATCCTCTAGAAGCTTGTCTGGCTGCTTTAATCATTAAATTAAGATTGGCACTTGCTTTAAACAAATCAATGCTCCCAAAAAGTATAATAATATTTTGTTGAGCTAGCCACGCTCAACGTATTCAAAATTTTCGGTTGAAATAATCACTTCTTCCTCAATGTTCACAAAAGGCGGTACCATGACTCTAATTCCGTTTTCAAGAACAGCAGGCTTGAAACTGCTGGCAGCAGTTTGACCTTTTACCGCAGGCTCAGTTTCTTTAATAAAACACCTTACTTTTTCTGGGAGACTAACATTTAATGCCTCTTCCTCATAATACTCAATCTTAACCGTCATTCCATCCTGTAAGAAAGGCCGTCTTTCTCCTAAAATTTCTGTTGGAAGTTCTATTTGCTCATATGTCTCAAGGTCCATAAAAATAAGCGCGTTTCCCGCTTCATAGAGAAACTGTTGTTCCTTTTGCTCTAATCTTACGCGCTCAATTTTATCTGCCGATCTAAATCTTTCATTTAACTTGGAGTTGTTGCGAAGGTTTCTTAGCTCTACCTGAGCAAAGGCCCCGCCTTTTCCTGGCTTAACATGTTGAATTTTCATACATTGCCACAACCCACCGTTGTGATTTATTATATTACCTATTCTAATTTCATTTCCGTTAATCTTCGGCATTTGGCTATCTCTTAATTGCTCATCAAACATTCAGTCTTAAACAGTTTTAATCGTAATAAGTCAACTGGCGAAGTTTGTATCTTATGACCAGAGACCTTCTTGTTTAAGTTGTTTCATCGAAAGATCGAGACATTTCCAAGCTAATGATACCAGTTCGTCTATTTCTGATTCATTGATAATCAGTGGAGGAGAGATTATCATTCTATCATAAACATGACGCATAATTAGCCCATTTTCAAAGCATATTTCCCTGGTTCTAAGGCCAGCAGTTCCTGGGGGTGCACGAAATGGAGTTTTATTATTTTTATCTGGAGACAATTCAATAGCCCCCATCATTCCTTGAATTCTCGCCTCTCCAACCATTGGATGCTCTGCTAGTTCTTCCCATTTACTTTTAATATAGCTCGATGAGTTTTTTTCTACATTTTCTATGATTTTTTCCTCTTTTAGAATTCTTAAATTCTCTAGAGCAACCGCTGCTGCTACCGGGTGGCCCGAGTAGGTATATCCGTGAGAAAACTCACCTCCTAAATCATCAAAAACATTTGAAACTTTCTCTGAAATTGCACTTCCACCTATTGGCTGATAACCTGAAGACAACCCTTTTGCTATAGTCATAATATCAGGGGCTATATCATAAGTATCACACCCAAACCATTTTCCTGTCCTACCAAATGCACATATAACTTCATCCACTATTAAAAGTATTTCGTATTTGTTACATATTCTTTTAATTTCAGGCCAATATGTTTTAGGTGGTATAATAACCCCTCCTGCACCCTGAATCGGTTCGGCAATAAAGGCTGCAACTTTTTCTTCTCCAATTTCGTTAATTTTTTCTTCTAGCTCTCTTGCTCTAGCTAATCCAAAATCTTCTGATGAGCAGTCTCTTCCCTCTCCATACCAGTAAGGTTGATTTATATGGCAAATGTCAGGTATTGGTAAGCAGCCTTGAGCATGCATAGCTTGCATTCCTCCAAGGCTTGCAGAACCTACAGATGATCCATGATAGGAGTTTTTTCTTGATATGATGGTTGTCTTATTTGGTTTTCCCAAGCTTTGCCAATAATGCCTTACAAGCCTTATATTGGTATCATTTGCTTCTGAACCAGAGCTAGAAAAAAATATCTTTTTCATGTTTCCAGGCAAAAGCTTGGCTAAAGTTTCGGCAAGTTCAATTACCGGAGGATGACTGGTCTGAAAGAATGTATTGTAATAGGGCAGTTCTTTCATTTGCCTATATGCTGCTTCAGCTAATTCTTTTCTTCCGTAGCCAATATTTACACACCAAAGTCCCGCCATGGCATCAAGGTATCTTTTTCCCTCACTATCGTTTAGGTAAACCCCTTCAGCTCTGGTGATTATACGGACGCCAGGATCTTTTAAGTCTGACGTGGCAGTAAAGGGGTGAAAGTGATGTTTAAAGTCGATGTCTTGAAGTTCTTCTGTAGACTTTGGATTACTTATATAGCTCATTTTTTTCCTCAATTAATAGAATTATTCAACTGTATCCTATCAATGAAGAAAACTAAATATATTTTAGCTTTATGCTATTTAGATCTTTGTCTGAGGTAAAAATATACGAAAAACACTATCGTTACACCAATAATGCTTTCTGCTCCAACCTCTCTGAGTAAATAAATAGAGTTTTCGGTTATTGACGTTACGAAAACACCGGATGACTCTCCCAGGAGAAGGAAAAGAAGAACACTAAAGATTATTAGAGCTAAAGACAGCTCTGAAACAATCCATATTATGGAAGTTAAATTTCTTAAGCGTTCAAATATTTTCACAAATTTTCTCCTGGAAGAGTGAAGATTTAATTTCCTCTAAACAGGTATAGTATTACGCCCAGAGAAATTAGGCCAGCAAGGCCAGAATTTCCAAGTTGGCTTACGAGACCAGTGATATTGCTAACCACTCCGCCAAAGAAAGCCATATTTCCTGAGCCTACAAGTAAGCTAGCTACTACAGCCAACGCCAAAAGTGAAATCACTAGTGCTGTTAGGCTCTCTACCTGACTAATAAGATTTTTAATCATCTTTTACCTCCAAATTTAATTAGGTTCTTTTGAAATAAAAGAACTGAGCATACTCAATAGGCAAAAAACCGCTTAGTCAACTAAATATTGATAAAATAACAAAATATAGGTGTTTTTTTAGCAAAAATCACCATATGTCACACTAAATTACTTAAAAATTAATTATTTTCTTTAGGAATATTCAAAATTTAGGGCAAAAGTACACAAAATGTATTTTTTATTAGTTGCGCTCGTTTAAGGCCTTTAATCAAATTGCTGATTTAACTTTTTAGCTTTGGAAGGATTAGAAAGGCACAAAGTATCCAAATAATTGGAAGTGCAAAGATGCATATTGTTAATCCATAAAGTTCTCCAACAAATCCAATAATTGGAGGGCCAAATATAAAACCAACAAAAGAAAGTAGAGTGACGTCTCCAATTGCTTCTTCTTTATTGGCTACATCTAATCTACCGGTAATTTGGAGAATTACTGGATGAAAGTTAGCTGTTAGAAAGCCAAATATTCCAAAAGCGATGCCAATAAATAACAAATTCTCGATTATAAGAGAAATAAGTAATACTAGGCAGCCAACTATCATTGCATGGAATACAACCTTTTTTTCTCCGAAAAATTCCAGTAATTTAGAGCCTAAAAGTAAGGCAAGTAACTCGGTGCTTGAAAAGAAGTATATCACTATACCTGATAGGAAAGCAGTGATTTGATACTCCGATGACAACCAGTGAGCTGACCAGTCTACAACTATGCCGTATGTGGCATAAACTATCCCAGCTATAATTCCAGGTAAAAGTACTTTTCTACTTGGAAGTTTGATGTAGGTTTTCTCAGTTGGGATTTGGTCTAACTTTAAAGCAACAAGAATGAAAAGTAGCAAGCAAATCGACCCAGTGAATAATGAGGCTAGAGTAAAAATTTCTTCGGGATTTACACTCAATCCTTGCAATGCACCGCTAGTTAAGGCTCCCATGAGCATTCCAAAAGAGAATGATGCTTCAAAAATTGGGAACAGGATTCTTCCTGTCTCACTTTCTAGTCTAAAAGTTTCAACATTAGCAGGAGGTGAAATGAGACCCCAAAAAATCCCCGCAGGAATTGCTAATGAAATAAAGGTTAAGTAATCTAACGATAATGTCCAAAAATAAAACAGTATAGAGAATAATAGACCTCCAAGCGGCATTAAATGTATAGTGCCGAATTTTGGCATCAAAACTATTCGACAGATTTGTATTGAAAATATCATTGCTACCCCAAAGGTTAAAATAACAAAACTCAAATCAGTCTCACTCATATTCAGGTGGGCCATTTTCCATGGTATGCACACCGAAAATGTGCCAAATAAAAATGTCGGAAGAAATGAACATATTCTGGATAGCCATATTCTCAGTTCTGTCATGGATCGCTCGTTTATAATGACTTTGTTTGGCTACAAATGTTCTAAAAAAATTATGTGGTACCGATGGTTGGATTCGAACCAACGACCCCTAGATCCACAATCTAGTGCTCTAACCAGCTGAGCTACATCGGCATTAGCTATTCCGATATATTAAAGAGCAGTTGCGGTCAAGGAAGCAAATTTGACATTTTGCCAAAATAATTTGTAATTATGTTTTAGAAAAATTTTTGGTGTGTTTGTAGTGGGTATTAATGATAAAAGTGAAGTAGTTGCCGATCTTCAAATTGGTTCAACTTCGGAAGGGAACGTGAGGTTGTATATTTCAGGAAAAGATTTTAGTATCCCTCTTGATTTTAGCCCAGATGAAGCAGACGATATTGCTGCTGAATTAAAGGATGCATCAAAAAGAGCACGAAAGACGAAAAAACCAGGGTCGAAATAATAAAAACCCTGTTTCTTTATAGAAAACTTTTTTTTTATCATATATGTTTGAGCAGGCAAATTCTGGCCCTCTTGTTATTGGACTAAATCCTAGTGGCCTTAAATTCTCGAAAGGGAGCTGGCTCTGGGTCGGGCTCTGGCCCTTCCTACCTGGCACCCACCTGGTCAATCAGGCTCTCGAGGAAAAGTTTCCAAAACGGTTGGTTGGATTTGCTACTCATTTAAATTTGCAAATAAGTAAATATGTGGAAAAACCTTGAGCCAAAAGGATGAAAAAAGGACTGAAGCCTTAATTTTAAGGAAACTGGCATTTAAAAATGACCAGTCAACTTTTCAAAACGGTGTATCGAAAGCTTCTTTAGGGCTTAAAGAAAACTTCTGTAAGGTTTTTTCACTTTTGGGTATTGAGAGTAACAGTATTGTGTCCTCTTATGTTCCTATTCGGTCTGAAATAAATACGATTGCAATTGTAGACTGGCTAAGGGAGATAGGTTGTACTATTTGCCTTCCAGTTATTGAAAGAGAAAACTATCCTTTAAAATTTTTTGTATGGGAAGCTGGAGCTAAGTTGGTTACCTCTAAATTTGGAATACCTATACCTGCTAATCGCAAACTTGTGGATCCAAATATTTTGCTTTGTCCTTTAGTGAGCTTTGATAAAGGTGCTAATAGGCTGGGTTATGGAGGTGGTTACTATGATAGGACAATCCAAAAGCTACGTGAGCAGCGGAAAATCCATGCATTTGGAGTAGCTTTTTCAGAGCAACAATCAAAAAACTCTCTTCCTTCTGACGATTTTGATCAAAAGCTGGATGTAGTGATTACCGACAAAAACTACTTTATCTTTTAAATTCAACGGTATGAAGCATTGCATTTAATTCCAGATAATAATATGCATTTATTATGAATTTGCTTTTTTTAGGGGATGTTGTTGGACGTACCGGTCGTGAATCAGTATGTGAGCACAGCCTATACTTAAGAGAAAAGCTTGAACTTGATTTCCTGATTGTCAATGGTGAAAATGCTAGTAATGGTGCTGGAATAACTGGAAATCATGCCGATATTTTATTAAATAATGGAGTTGATTGCTTAACCTTAGGAGATCATGCTTTTGATCAGAAAGACATGATATCTCATATTGAATCTTCGAATAAGATTGTAAGGCCACTTAATTTTTCAAGAAAATCTCCTGGTGTTGGCTATAGAGTTTTTAAGACTAGAAAGGGTAAAAGCATACTGGTTACTCAGGTTCTTGGAAGAGTATTTATGAACCGTAGTTTTGACGATCCGTTTTCTGCAATGGACAACTTGCTTATGAAGTACAGAATAGGTCAAAATATTGATTTCATAATAGTTGACATTCATGCAGAGGCTACCTCAGAAAAGATGGCTATGGGTCACTATTTAGACGGAAGAGTCAGTTTGGTTGTAGGTACCCATACCCATGTTCCTACCTCTGACGCACAAATATTATCAAAAGGATCTGGATATATTACAGATGCCGGAATGTGTGGAGATTATGATAGCGTAATTGGTATGGAAAAACAGGAACCAATAAATAGGTTTACAACGGGAATTTCAAAAGGACGTTTCGTTCCGTCAACTGGAAAAGCTACTTTGGCAGGAGTTTTGACTAAAATTAATAAGGATGGAACATTAGAAGAGATAAAGTCCATAAAATTTGGTGGTAAGATAGGTGAGGGATTTTCTGATCTCGATATACATAAATAGATTATAAATTAATTCTCAATTACGATGTTAAAAGGCTGAATTATGGAGGGAAGTTATGGCAGGTCACTCGAAATGGGCAAATATACAGCATAGAAAAGGCAGGCAGGATGCAGTTAGGTCAAAACTTTTTTCGAAATTGTCAAAAGAGATTACAGTGGCAGCTAAAATGGGTGATCCTGATCCCGAAAAGAATCCTCGCTT
>Ga0066861_10000386_pt1 | contig 13687 bp, 4 predicted proteins | sample ETN02SmetaG_3_FD_66434 | JGI IMG/M metagenome (GOLD analysis project Ga0066861, IMG submission 66434) | Marine microbial and viral communities from oxygen minimum zone, Eastern Pacific Ocean - ETNP2014F10-02SV257 | ecosystem: Environmental > Aquatic > Marine > Oceanic ... | reverse complement strand
CCAGACCCCTCGTGTTCTCTTTTGTGCGCGCACTTTTGGAGCTTTTATTGTTTTAAAAAAACGAGGCGTTTTTTCAAAAACTATATCGGTCGTGAAACCTCATTTTTCGTTTTGGAAAAGAATCGTATTAAAAAGTAACTCTATGGGCATCCGCTTTCGTTCATCCCGTAGTAGGCGTACCTTCAACCGGATCGCCTCTAGCGTTTCGTCGCATGATTTCTCTAGCCAATTTTAATTGTCGCCCTATTACGAGTGCTGTAACGGTTCCGGTTCCCAATGCTCCTCGAGCAGTTCTTCCTACGCGCCTGACGTACTCTGATGGATCACGCGGGAAGTCAAACAATATCACGTGCTTAATCTTTTTACCATCCAATCCTCGCGAAGCTCTATCTGTACAAATTAATAACTGCGGCGTTGAGTCAACCTCTTTGACGGAAAATTCGCCTCGCTGTTTCTCGCTCGAACTTCTTCGTCCGAGAAATTTGCGAAGGTTCTCGTCTCTTTTCTCGCGGCTCAACGCCGCGTGATAGGGTAATACCTTATAATTGACGCCGCTCGGGTCGCTTCGAATGAGTAGGTTTTCTAATTTACGACAGGTTTCAATCTTATTGCAAAACAGCAACGTTCGCGATGCCGAATTCTTACTCGTTTCAGTAGTTGCTGCGGTAGACGGGAGTATATCGTCCTTCAAAATTTTCATGAGCGCGGCATATTTGCGATAAAATCCGCTTTGCTCATCCGAGATTTCTCCACCGGAACAGTCGACAAGTCGCTCTAACGTACCCGCAGACGGACGATGTAATCCTGGCCCTTGGATAACGCGAATATCTTGCGGACGAAAAAACTGCTTGAGTTCGCGCAAGACTTGATCGGGAATCGTTGCTGTTACCAACACAAATCGCGTAGTTGGATTAGCAAGATCCTTAATCGGTTTAATTTGAGACGCGAATTCAAACGCATCGCCGAGTAGAACATCACATTCATCTAAAATAATGCTGTCTAAATCATCCAACTCCATTCTGTCCGTTTCGCATAAGTACCGAATGCGTCCGGGAGTTCCTATCACGATATCGACGCCACTCTTTAGAGTTTTCGTTTGTGTTAACGTGAACTTTGCAGTTAAATCGCGAGTTGATTGTTCTGCGCGATTACTTTTTGTTCTTTCAGACGCGCCGCCGGTGGCAATCATCGATCTCATCCGAACGCCACCTTTTGAAAGTTCTTTGACAACCTCGGTTACTTGTCTAGCCAATTCTGAGGTTGGAACTAAAACAAGCGCGCGTGGACGTTTTGAAACACTCATTCCAGAATCACGCTCGAGACGCTGTAAGCGTTGAAGCAGTGGTAATAAGTAGCTCAATGTTTTGCCGCTACCTGCTTGGTCAGCGAGCAGAACGTGGTTCGCGCCTCCCTCGTGACTTTTCGTAGAGGTTTCCTTGTCATATGAGTCACTGTGATCGTGAAGGAGTATCTTGAAACTTTGCGCTTGTATGTGCGAAGGACGCGAAATGTTCATGCGGTGCTCGAGTGCATTAACTATTAATTCAGATGCTCCAATATCCTTAAACTTGGCACCGGAATAGAAAAAGTATTCATCTGGATCGTCTGGCTCTCGAACAAACATTTCTGGTTCAAAATCATCTTCGACGTATTTAGCGAGCAATTCGGGCACGTATTCTCGAGTCTCAACGTTCTTGTCACTATTTATGGCGTTCCTTCGTTTGTTTTGGCCTTTGAAATCGACAAGGTCATCTTCTAGTCCTTCCAGCACCCAATCTTCAAATTCTTTCTCAGACATTTCGTTGGTATTGACTGAAATTTTGTCGTCGTCGTCGTTGTCGTCGTCAAAACCTCCGGATTTCTTCGTTCTCGAAACTCTTTTAAGGAACGAAGGTGAAGGTTGAGCGAGCACGCGCATCATCGTGGGTGATGATGAGCTTTTATCGTATGCATCATCATCGTCATCATTGATATCGTCTTCAAAATTGTTATATCTACGCTGAGATTTGATTGCGCTTGAAAACGAAGGTGTTGGGACGTAATTCTTGTCAATGGATGCTTCTACTTTAACTTCGCGGTCATCTATTCGCATTCCTGGTCCGATTTCTACGCATTCCGCGCAGGATGCCTCGTCTTCAAAAGTCACGAAACCAAATCCTCTCGATTGGCCGGTTTCTCTGTCCAAGACAACTCGTGCGTTCGCGACGTAACCAAAACGCTCCATAGCTCGACCTAAGGTCTCGTCCGTCGTACTGTAGGAGAGATTACCCACCATAACTTTGAATGGGTTTATATTACCTTCCCTTGAGTTGTAGTTGCGGTTGCTGTTAAAATTTCCATTCCTTTCTCTTATTCCTTCCCTTTGTCGACCACCACCACCGATTCTTCCTCCTCCTCGGCCTCGGCCTCGGCCTCGGCCTCCCTCTCCAAAACCCGCGCTTCTTCGTTTCCCATGTCGGCGTCTGTTATTGTTATAAAAATCGCCGTCGTTGTCGCCGTCGCCGTCGTCGTCAAAGTTTCTTGGTTCGCCAAACTTTGCCGTGATGGTCGACGTTCTTTTCCCTTTGTTTCTGTGCAAACTACTACGTGGGAGTAAGCGAGGTGCGCGAAACGTCGAGAGAGACGGGTGAGTGCAGGTAAACATCTTGCTCGTTTCCTTATTATTGTTCTCGCGCGCGTGTGGAGAAATTTGTTTCGTGTTTTTGTTTTTCCATAAATTCGCCAAAAAAAAGTTGCTGCTTTTCCCGGGGTCCCGTCGCAAAATCACACAACAGAACATGACCGCGCGAAACGCGAGTGATGGAAGCGTAGTTGTTTTGCACAAATGGTCCTCGCCTTCTTCTCCGGATCCTTCTCCTTCTGAGCTTTCCTTCGACTTAGAGTGCCTTAAAATCGAGACGTATTTGAGACTCGGCGAAATCCCATTTGAAACTGAAGTTTGTCAAACGCCATCCTCTTCTCCGTCCTCCGTTTTACCGTGTGTAGAGGCTGTTAACGGAGAATATACCGTTGTTGGTGGTTTGGGAGACGAAATTAAAAACGATCCGAAAGTCGCCACGTATCGTATTTTGCATCATTTGAAACACGAATACAAAAATCTCAACGAAATTTTGAGCGACACTGACAGAGCCAGAGATGTTTGTTTCTCATCCGTTGCAAACAGTTTGCTCAAGGAGGCGTGCGATTATTTTACTTGGACGCACGAAGATACTTTCATAGAAAAAACGCGACCGATGTATGGGAGTAAGTACCCGTTTCCGCTTAATCGAATCGTACCAAACAGGTGGCGTGAAAAGAGAGGAGTGCCGACGTGTGATGCTACAAAGGCGCGCGTCTCGGCGAGTCAAGCGTTTCAAGTCATAGAAACGATGTTGCCAGATACCGACGGAAACGACAGCTTATTCGCGCTCGGTTCACAAATTCCTACAAACTGCGATGCAGATTTATTTTCTGTGTTATATTACGTCGTTTCTTCGAATGCAACAGACGCGCTGCGCGCGGAATTGAAAGCATATCCAAAAGTAATCGCTTACGTCGAGAACGTGAAGCAATACGTTTTAGCCCGGAAACCTTTAAATTCTACTAAAGCTGACGAAACAAGCGGGGATGGGAAGAAAATTGATCCAACAACATGGCGAGATGGAACTCGACGAAGGAAATCTCAAGGGTGGGAAGAAAAGGAAGAAAAGAGGAAGATGACGCCGGATGAGAAGAAAATGCGCCGGCACGCTGTGTACTCAGTTTTATTTGCTTTGTCATCCGTGGTTGCATTTGTCATGTTTAGCCCGGGAATGACAATGGTAGTGGAGATGAACGATTTAGAGCAAAATGAAGGAAGCGAAGAGCCTGTCGAAGAGGGCGACTAGAAGTAGATTGAAAACGGAACAATTTGTTCGGTGTTTATGCAAGATGTGTTATAATCAAATCGTTTAAAAAAACGGAAAATCCTAACACGAATTCATCATCTCATCAGCGCGTGCGCGAATTCAATTACCGAGGTGACTTTTTCTGGTTCGACTGACCCACTTTTGGCATCAACAATATCATCGATTACGTGTTCGAGTTCGGAGAGATAACTACGCATTTCCTCGGGTGCGATGTCTCTCTTTATACTTTCTCTGAGATATTTCTTAATCCGCTCTTCGCAAACGCGCCGACGCAGTCTAAGAGAGAAGAATTCACGACTCGTCTCCCATTCGACGACTGATTTGATTGCCCTCTTGTAAAGCATGACGCCAGGGGTATCGTGCAAAGCTGCAAAATGGACGGCTAGCTGTTTCATCGTCGGCGTAAGTTGTTTTTGAAGGTGGCTACTGTATTCGAGACTCTTCGTCGTCCGTCGCATCGTCTTCACCAAATCGTCTTTTCGAAACTTAATATCAACGATACCTTCCGGCTCCAAAACGCCGCCCTTGGCGCCATCACTCGCATAGAACTCCATTTGTTCGGGGTTGATGGATGAATCAATTACTACCCAAGCGCCACCGCGCAATTCTCCACCTCGGGGTATGTAAACAAATATCGGCTGCTTGAACTCGCGCAATGCATCGACGATGCAAGCGCCGTATTTCAACACCTCACCGTACATGTCGCGCAAACCTCCCGCGAATCCTCTCCAGTTTGCAAATATAATGAGCGGTAACCCTTCTCGGTTCATATCTCCGATCGCTTGCGCAGTTTTAAACGCGGAATCTGGGAACCATACTTGTCCAGCTTGCATTTCTTCGCCTATTTGCGCCCCAGGAAACGCCGGGTCAGCTGGTATCGTTTTGTTGACCATTCTCGTTTCAACCGCGATGCACCCTATGGGCAATCCTCCCAGTCTCGCGCGACCCGTGACAATAGTTCTGCCCCAGTCTGACATAACTTCCATGAACGAGTTCGTATCGAAAAAGTCGTGTAAAATCTTGCGCGGATCGTAAGGCGACTTGGAAGCTGCCGGGTCAAATTTCAAAGTTCTGTGAATAGAGTCACCGCCGTTGAGAGTATCCGTCCCTTTGTCGATATAGTAAGGCAGCGCGCCGCCAATGCTTGCCGGTACGTACGACAGCCAATTTAACACGGCTTTTATACCTTGAACGTCATCAGGAACAACCTTGTGAGAAACACCGTTCGACGCCATAACTTTTGGCCCACCGATTTGCGCATTTGAAGTATAAACATCCCGCCCTAAAACTTTGTTTAGAGCACTCGCTCCAGTTAGGATGAGAGGAGCCTCTTGGTGTTGCACAACGCGTTGACACAATCGCGAGCAATAGGCACCAATACCTACCGAGCGCGCGGTAACGTATGCGATAGTCACCGTTGATTGGTACGCCCGCGATGTAGCCGAAGCTATTTCGCCAGAACCTTGGAGACACTCGACACCTTGTCCCCCACAAATATCCGTAAGCGCGTAGCGAACTTCGTTGTTTTCGATTAAGCGCGTTCCTTTCACGCGTCCGTTTGTGCCGAGCATCTCGTAATCGTCCTCGGAAAGATAAATGTACTTGAATCCTTTGCACGGATCTTTCTCATCTATCCAACACACTTGAAATGCAGCTTTCACCGCTTCGTCAAGGCCAATGCGTGCACCAGAGTTTGCCGCGACGTAAACGCATGGTATGCCCAACTCAACTGCCAAGTCCATGGCGGCTCTGTAAACGGCATCTTCGGGCGGCGAAAGCGAGCCGGACATGTGCGTTATATCATTTGACACCAATATAATTTCTCTCCCGTCGGGGTACTCCTTCGTATTCAAAGTGAGCTTCCAACAAACCATGCCGCAATCGTTATGACCGGCTGAGCGGTTCGCGGGCACAAGATTTCGTTTTTGACCGGGCAAGATTTCTAAAATGGAGCCAATCGATGAACGAGGTGAAGATGGACCATTGTGGCCCGATACACCTCCTGAGTAAGACCCGCCTTGTAGCGCGAGTTCAACAATTGACGAGATACTTCCACCTTCTTCGTGAAGAACGTTTGCAAAAATCTCGGGAAAGTCATACACGTAGGTCGACGATAGGTTTTGAGCAACCATTCTTTTGCGCTGCGTCACGTTTAGGAGGGGATGTGGATCCGGAATACCTCGATCAAGGGAAGTTTGAATCTTGAACTTTAAACCAGAGGTATTTAGAGCCACAACGGATCCAGAATCACCAACCCTTACTTCTACGCACACTACTTTCAATCGCTTCAAATCTGCAAATGCTAAATTAACGAACGAATCAATAGCGCTCTCCACGTGTAGCAAATCTAATTTGGCATCGGCGCCGACGAGATGGATAAAAACATGATTCCACGCTGTTCTATGCGATCCAACGGCAAGCTCGAGAGATCCTAAAACATCGGCCAAAACCGAGTCTTCCGGTGGTAAAAATGGTGTTTCTTCTGTTGAAATGCCGGAATCTGAATATGACGTTCTGGAGAGCCGAAGCGTAGGATTTGGCGAGAAATTTACGAGAAGTAAATCTTTATCGTACACCGCTGCCCTTAAAAAGACGCGACGATCTCTTTGCGGTTGCTTATGACCAGGTTTTTTCGGCGTTTCTTCGGCGAGAAATACGCCAATAGAGTAATCAGAAGGTGTCACAAAGTTTGGATTTCTCTGTCGAGTTCTGGAGTTCAATTTTCCTACGCATTCAATCTTTTCGAAAGGATCGAGTCGATCAACTTCCATGTGAGAGGCTACATGGGGCCAAAAACCATTCGCGGCACGCATCTCCTCAAATGCATCTGCACCCGAAGCTGCCGTGCCAGATCGTTTAAATGCAAAGTGATGCGGGCGAGCATCCAGCGATAAAAGTGTGACGCTCACTTTAGTAATTGTACTGGTAAATGCGCCAGCCAAATTTTGACCGGTGACGAAAGCCGCCGCCGCCGCTCGAACTTCTTTTTCATCTCTGCCAACTAATCTTGGATACGAGATTACAAAAGCTAGTTCGCGTGGACTCAAATCAGACGCTTCTGGCAATGTCGCGACTGCTTGTCCGAGAGAAGGTGCAAATAATACAATCGTGTCTGAGCCGTTTAACTTTACGCTCGTGACCGTCATATCTGTGCGACAAGGTTCCGGGTCGGCACCCATAATCTTCTTCAAATCGACTCCAGTGGATAAAAACAACGCTTCGATGGCGTCGAATCGTGCGGTTTCAGATACGCCATCGAATAACGAGTCCCAGTTGTATTGTAAGTGCGTATTTTCAATCTCTGAGATGTCGTCGTAGGATTCCAATCGCGAAAGCGTATTCTGTTTATCCAAATATATTCTTCCAATGTTTCGAGTGAGCGCTTGCGATCCCGGCGTCGTATTTGTTGATATCGTCTCACCGCCTCCAGTGTGGGAAAGAGAAGAGTCGTCTTCAGAAAAAACGGACTGTGAATCATCAATTTCGCTTCCGTACAGTGATCCGGCGCTGCGTAATCCGACACGAGAATTGGAGCGCGAATGTCCGCCTCCTTGTGTATCGAAAGTGTGATCGTTCAAGGAAAGATTCGTAAAAGACGCAAACGATTCTTCTCGTCGCACGCGCGAACGTTCCGCGGCTATTTTTTCGCGTCTAGATTGTCTCGAAACTTCTTGTTTTTTTACAATAATTTCGCGGGCCCGTTGCGATAGCTTTTCATATCTGTGGCCGACAAGGTTCATGCACCTATGCACCGCGGAATGACACGCAGAAATATCCATAAAACCATTACCGGCGATATAATCTAATATTTCAACTAATAATTCTGATCTGCGTTCTAACTTAGCGTGCGCGTGTGCGTATTGAGTCACTGCAAAAATATCATCACGGTGCGATTCTCTCAGGAGCATAATTGCGTCTTCAAAGCTCGCACAGCTCGAGAAAGTCTCTTCAATATCCAAAAACATTTCCATATATACCGTCAACACGCGAGCTTTTGATGCGTACAGTCCACCTTCATGTCGATCGCAGAATTTCGACAAAGAAGCAAACGTAGCATCGCGTTCTTGTATTATTTTCCGTACATTTTGCACAGCCGAAGCTACCGTGTTTGTATATCGAGCTGATTCGCTCGGAGCGGATTGCGAAGATTCTAAATCAGAAGATATGAGACACAAGTCTTTCATAGTCTTCTCGTCTAAACGACTCGCGATTGCATCGCGCGCCTCCTCAAAATCTTCAAGGACGAGTTCTATCGTACCCAAAACTTCAAATAACTCTTCCAACGGATCGCCATCAAAGTGATACCCCTGGAGAAGTTGAATCATAGCCGCTGAATTTCTAGAAAACTTGTCCAAATGTGATCCTGCCGCGCTCACCGTGAACTTCCGCGGTTTAGATACCGGAAAGGTTCCTTTGAATGGCTTTGTGAGCTTCATAGAGCTTGGATCATCGACAACTACTGTGCACAAAACATCCCCGGGCTCCAGTTGGCAGCCTATTTGCGCGACGTGAGTGATGATACCGGAAGTTGTCGATATTAACGGCATAACCGTCTTCATCACCTCAATTTCGCAATACGGTTCGCCGACTTTACATCTTTCCCCATTTGAAACGAGAAATTTCAATAGTTTTCCCGTGGTATTCGCGCAGAGCTTCGTGGCGTCGAAATCTTCTGGAAAGAAGCAAGGATATCCATCGATATGGATTTTCATCCCGACTTTGGACTCCTCTGGGTACACCGTGTACGAGCGGTTATTCAAAATGATTTTCAGACCTCCATCAAAGAGTTGCAAAGATTCTGCTGCGAGCATTTGCTCGTTAATGTAAATGCAGAAACTTGATTTACTTCCCATGCAGACTCGCAAAGAGTACTTGATGTCGTTGTATATAAGCTCGAAAGAATGTTCACTCAAGTTTGCCATCCAGAGTTCCGGCGGAACACCTCTTCTCAAACATTGCGTGATCTGCTCCTCGAGCTTCTTATATTCTGCGGAGGCTTTCAAAACAGCTCCACACGCAATGACGACGTGATCTGGAAGTTCGGGTGAACGGTCGCCGATCGCAATCAATCCATCCAACCATGCTGTGTCGTGAAGATTAGCTCTGAAATCATCTTTTTCGAGCAGAGTCATCAAATACTTTACGTTACAGTGAATTTGTCCTCGCACAGAAAATTCGGATAGTGTTTGTACGAGCGCGGTTGAAGCTTCTTCGCGCGTTTCGCGATGAGCGAATACGTGTCCAAACTGCGAATCCGCGAATTGGTGGACGCCGCCTCCAGATCCAATCGAAAAATTGCCGTTTACGCCAGGCATCGTGCGAAAATGTAACTCGTGAATGGCTCCAGACGTCGGCTTAAATCCACTATCCGGATCTTCAGCAGTAATTCTGCCAGCTACACAGTGTCCGATCGGTTGAATCGGTTTCGCTCTATCGAAGTCAATCGAGCTTACGCCCATAACGTCGCTTTGCGCAAAAAATCTCCGAATGTGTGGGATTTTGTGCAACGGAATGCCCATAGCGATTTGCAGTTGTACCGCGGGAATATTTACTCCAGTAATAGTTTCGGTGACTGGATGCTCCACTTGCAATCTCGGATTGACCTCTAAAAATGAATATCTCCCGGTAACGCAGTTGAATAGATATTCCACCGTGCCTACGCCAGCATAGCCTACTCGCTTTGCTAATCGCACCGCCCCGAGCTCCAGCTCTTCGCACAATTTCCTCGGAGCGATGGTAATCGGACCTTCTTCAATAATTTTCTGATGTCGTCGTTGCACAGAACAATCGCGCCCGTACAAAGCGATCGCTTGACCATGCTGATCAGCCACCATTTGAACTTCCAAGTGACGAGAATTTTGCGAGAGTTTCTGAATAAAAATTGGACTCATCGGCACTTCTTGTTGCACTTGCTGAAACGAAACCCGTAGTTCTGCATCGTTGCGAGCCATTCTAATACCTTTGCCCCCACCTCCTTCGGACGCTTTAATCATGACCGGATATCCTATTGATTCATTGATTACGCGTTCGGCTTTTTGGACGTCTTTAACCGTGGCCTTAGCCAATAAATCTTCCGGTATGGAACAATCAGTACCATCGGCGTTGTTCAAAGTCAAACCGGACCCGGACCAAGGAATGACGTCAACACCACACGATTGCGCTAGAATATTCGCGCAAATCTTATCGCCGACAGCATCCATGGCCTTTCTCGGCGGGCCGAGAAAGGCTATGTTATGATGAGATAAGCCCTCCGGAAGCTTTGGATTTTCGCTAGCATGCCCCCACCCGGGCCAAACGGCGTCGGCGCCGCATCTGCGCGCGATTTTTACAATCAAATCGACGTTTGCAAAGTTATGCACGTTTGAACCTCCTTCTACGATGATGTATTCGTCCGCTAATCGGATATATTCCGCATTCGTTCTTAAATCATCCTCAGTTGCCATGCAAACCAAATGTAAGACGTCGCGTGACTTGAACGTCTCGTAGGCCCAGGAGCGTAAACTTCTGATAGCTTTCGTCGCACCAACTGTTGTATTTTGTTTTATATGCAGAACAGATGGAGTGTTGTTAGTCATGATACACATACGATATATCTGTTTCTCTGCACCGAAACAAACGCGTCTGTCACGTTCATCGATTGCGTGTAAAGAGAAAAAAATAAAGAAAGAGCTGTTTTCGCTTTGTGTGCGGGGAAAAAAAGGGAAAAAATAATGGAATGAACGTACGTCCATTGGATGAGATGAGCACCGTGCGAATCAAGCGATTCCCTCCTCGACTGAACACATAGTTTTCAAACTCGGCGCTCGAAGTCGACACTGTAGCAATTGAACGGAAGAAAGTAAAAAGGGTGAGTAAACGAGCGGTCAACAAAAATTTCTGCGTTCTAAATTTGAGAAAATGGGTAAAACGCTAATCCAAGCGCTTGCGCTTGAGCGCGCTCACGTCGCGAGATAAACCCGTATCGATAATATGATGATGCAAGATAGGAACGAAAGAGTGTTAAGTATAGTGTAGACGTACTGTTGGAGATTTTATACGCGTTGAGTCGCACCGCTTCGCGCGACTCTTTGATTCGCACTTTCAATAACGCTTGTTTTGGTTGTGGTGGTGTATGGCTTATGTGGCAAAAATGATGGCGTGTTCTCCTTTTTTCCTTTTTTTTCTATTGCGGGGAAATAAAATAAGCTGCGCTAAAAAACCGACGCTGCTGTGCGTGGATAAAGGACGCGGAAACATATTCGAGCATACTCAGAAAGAAGCGGTAGTAGCGGTAATAAGATTCGGTTTACATGACTGTTGTTGTTATCAATCGTGCTCCCACATCTTCTTTCGTCATTGCTCGACGGCATCATCAGCGTCATCATCATCATCATCATCATCGTTTTCCTCGTCATAACGACCAACACAAGATGACAACGACGAGAAAAGCAATCTTGGCTTTTGCTACGGAAGAAGAACACGAAGAGAATGGTGGAAATCTATTCATGGGGATGGATTTTGGAACGTCAGGGTGTCGCGTATCGCTCATCGATGAGCGAGGCGTGCAAAAATTTGAAACTTCAGTGAGATACACAGATACTCGCGAGGCGAACGCCACCAAAGAAACTTCTTCTTCCTCTTCTTCGATGACGGCGATTTGGGAAGATGCGTTGTGGACGAGTCTCGAAAATATTCCAAGACAAATTCGAGAGCGCATCGTATCCGTCGCCATAGACGGTACCTCTGGAACGGTTATAATTGTTCATCCCGATAGTGGTGAACCTTTGTATAAGGCCATGATGTACAATGAGAAGTTTGAAGCCGGTGCGCAACATCTCGCCTCAGAGAGGTATCGAGTGCCAGACGGTCACGTCACGAGAAGTAGCACTTCTGCGTTGAGTAAACTCGCGCATTACTTCGCCAACGAAAATCCTAAACCTAATTCATACAAGCTTTTGCATCACGCCGATTGGCTGAGCTATAAGTTACACGAGATCATGGGCGTGTCTGATTTCAATAACTCTTTAAAACTTGGATTCGATCCGGGATCTGAATCCTATCCGCAGTGGATGTTAGACTTGCCTTTTGCGGAGGCATTACCAAAGAAGATGTTACCTCCTGGTGCCCGCATAGGCGTTGTTCGAAATGCTCGCGCGAAAGAATTCCTTTCGAATCCAGAGTGCGTCGTTTGTACGGGAACGACCGATTCCGTCGCCGCCTTTATAGCCTCAGGAGCGACTGAGCCCGGCGACGCGTGCACATCTCTCGGTTCGACGTTAGCCTGGAAACTTATTAGTGAAACGCGTGTAGATGATGGTAGCGTTGGAATTTATTCTCATAAGATTGGAAACCAGTATTGGTTGGTCGGTGGTGCGTGTAATACGGGTGGAAACATTTTGCGAGCATTTTTCACCAACAACGAACTCCAATCGTTGACGGAAACCATCGAGAAAGAAAACATGTTCGAGTTGAATCTATTCGGCGTTCGGGATGCGGATTTTTTTAAAAGTAACGCCGGTGGAGACTTTGGCTTAGAAGTAAACGATGCGGTGAAAAAATGCGAGAGTGAAAGGGAAACGTGCGCGAACGATGCGCTCTTTTTGTGCAAAATTTTCTCCTCGATTGCAAAGGCTGAAAAGAGGTGCTACGAAAATGCAAACGCAATGGGAGCTTCCGTGAAATTGAAGAAAGTGTACACTTCTGGCGGCGGCGCAGCAAACGTGGCATGGTGTAAAATGCGGAGCTCGTGCTTGAGCAGTGATAACCCGGGTTCTACGATTGATGTTTGTGCGAGTGAATACACCGAAGCTTCCTACGGCACGGCGTTGCTTGCAAAACAAGGCTTTCGTGATAAAAGATAGATTTTGTATATTATGAGCAATACCTGTCCTGTACAATGTTTGTTTTTTAAACGGAAGACGTTTTCTTCTACGACCTATCGTTGCCAGACGTACGCTTTCTCTTAATCCCTCGGGAGAACAGTTTCTTGCGCGCCTTCAGCATCTTTCGGCGCGTCACTCTCCACGTCTACGTCTCCCCACACACTATCGCCAAACTCTTCTAAGTTACACTCATCTTTATCTTCCATGGGAACATCAGCCGTGTGCATCTCTAACTTTTCTCTGAGCATTTTTATTTTTGAAATCGAGACAGAAAACTCCTCCACGCGTCCTTTCTTGCCTTTGTACATGACCATATACGGCAACACTTTCACGCCGAGCGTTTTGCACATGTCCTTGTTCTCGTCAAAGTTTATTTTCAACAGTACCATCTTCCCGTCGAACTGTCGCCCCATTTTACACAATTTAGGATACAGCGCTCGACAAGCTCCGCACCACTTCGCGTAAACGTCCACGACGACGAGTTTGTCTTGATTTTCACACAATGCTTCTAATAGTTCTGGGGTCCCGTTTATGTCTTTCATATTCGGCGAAGCATCTTTATTCCACCATTCGTTTTTGGCATCTATTCTTCCCATGTTCATTTTTACCAACGAGCCTCGTCGAGCGGAAAAAATATAATTCATGTTATTGATGTTGTAGTTCATTCGTTGTTCATTGTGTTGATCCTTGTGTTGTCGTTGTTGTTGTCCTCCTCCTCCTCCTCGTACTCCTCCCTTTAAGGTGCAGTGCGTTTGCAACGTTGTCCTTTTCGAATGTTTCCGCATCGTTGTTGTTGATGATGATGACGTTGACACGCCGGCGGAAGGCGTGTTAACACTACATAACGCCGTTTGGGGCATTGGTCTCCCTCTTTTTTTTCTCTGTTTCTCTTTCTTTCTTTCTTTCTTTCTTTCTTTCTTTCTTTCTCTCTCTCTCTCT
>Ga0066861_10000383_pt1 | contig 13724 bp, 15 predicted proteins | sample ETN02SmetaG_3_FD_66434 | JGI IMG/M metagenome (GOLD analysis project Ga0066861, IMG submission 66434) | Marine microbial and viral communities from oxygen minimum zone, Eastern Pacific Ocean - ETNP2014F10-02SV257 | ecosystem: Environmental > Aquatic > Marine > Oceanic ... | reverse complement strand
CACGCCTGTTCACGCCGTTTCCCCTGGGCAAATCGTGTTTTCAGACTGGCTCCGAGGATTTGGCCTACTAATCATCATAGACCATGGCAACGAATATATGAGCCTTTACGGTAACACTGAAGCAATTTACAAAACCCAAGGCGATCTAGTAGAAAGCGGCGAGCTGATTGCGGAAGCCGGTAATAGTGGCGGACGCAAACAACCTGGAATTTATTTCGAGATACGCCATCGCGGACAGCCCATTGATCCCGAGCCCTGGATACAAACTCAGTGAGTAACTCACTATCCATTATCTTATTTGCGTTTAGCTTTTTCTCGATCACAAATCCTGTCAAGGCTAGCCAGATAGCTTTAGTTATTGATGACCTTGGTTATAGCTATCAAAGCGGTAAACGAGCAATCGAACTACCAGGTCACATCACTTATGCAATACTACCCTTCGCACCCAAAGCCAAGGACCTAGCAGAATACGCAAAAAACAGGGGTAAAGAGGTAATTATTCATTTACCGATGGAAGCAGAAAACGAGCAGAAAACTAAGATCGAGGAGATAACATTATTGGACAACATGTCCACAATCCAATACAAGATCATACTAGACGCCTCATTAAAGCGTTTGAAGACTGCCGTGGGATTATCAAATCATACAGGAAGTTTACTAACCCAAAAAAGAGGGCCGATGCAGGCTCTTATGTCGCAACTCCTAGAACACAATCTCTACTTTTTAGACTCCAAAACCAGTAGTAAATCAGTCGCGATAGAAATCGCCAACAAACTTAATGTACCCAATATTTCTAGAGATTTTTTCCTGGATAACGTAAAAAAAGACGCAAGTATGGAGGAAATATTCGAGCGCGCGATAAAACTCTCAAGAAAAACAGGAGAAGCCTTAATCATTGCGCATCCGTACGCAAGCTCTCTAGGCTTTCTGGAGTCCAAACTCAAAATATTACCTGAAGACGTGGAATTAGTGTTTGCGAGCGAGCTTGCCACTAGCTATCTAAAAGCGCCTGGCCCTCTTTAAAATCTAGCGATCCCTCATAAATAGCCCTACCAGTAATCGCACCTAAGAAAAGATCAGCATCATCTTCGAAAGCCGTTTTTAGAGCCTCAACATCACTAAGTTCATGAATTCCGCCCGATGCGATGGTAGGAATGCCGCTCTTCTTAGAGATATTCCAAGTCGATTCAATGTTTAAACCGCTCATCATGCCATCTCTTTCTATATCGGTATAAACCATGCCAGCCAATGGCAGATCTTTAATCGAATAAGCGAAGTCAACCGCCGTGACTTGTTCGGTGTTGGCCCACCCATGCGTGGCGACCTTACCTTGTTTCGCATCCAATCCTATAATTATCCTAGAAGGAAACCTTTCAGCCATTTCGACAAGAAAATCAGGCTCTTCAACAGCCTTTGTGCCTAGCACGACCGCGGAAACTCCTTGCGATAAATAACCTTCAATGTTTTCTTGAGTCCTGATTCCGCCACCAACCTGAACAGGTACTTCACCCATTAGCTCGGCAATGCTGTGTATCAATTCTTGATGTTGAGGCCGACCAGCAAACGCCCCATCCAAATCGACAACGTGCAAGCGACGACACCCTAAACTCTTCCAATGGCCAGCCATCGCTACTGGATCCTCAGAAAAGACGGTGCTGCTGTCCATCATGCCTTGTTTTAATCGAACACACTTACCTTCTTTTAGATCAATGGCCGGAATCAATATCACTATAAGGACCCTTTACTAGAGGGAATGATTCCTTCGCTACGTGAATCCCTGGAAACGGCCATACGCAAAGCGCGCCCGAACGCCTTGAACAAAGTCTCGGCTTGGTGATGCGCATTATCACCTTTAAGATTATCTAAATGCAGGGTTACCATCGCATGGTTAACTAATCCCTGAAAAAATTCTCTAAGTAAATCCAAGTCGAAATCCCCAACCCTAGATCTGACATATTGCACGTCATAAAACAGTCCAGGTCGCCCAGATAAATCGATAACGACCCTAGATAATGCTTCGTCCAAAGGTACATAAGCATGTCCGTAACGATAGATACCAGACTTATCTTCCATCGCTTTTGCTAACGCCTGACCAAAAACGATCCCCACATCTTCTACTGTGTGATGAGCATCAACCTCAATATCTCCATCTGCATATATTTCTAGATCTAACATCCCATGCTTGGAAATCTGAACTAGCATATGGTCAAAAAAAGGAATACCGGTTTGTATATTAGAAATTGCTGAACCATCTACATCTAGATTCAGCTTAATCTTGGTCTCTGAGGTATTCCTCTCGACATTAGCAGTTCTTTTTGATTCGATCATTGATCCGCTCATCCTAAATGAAGAATTGGAATTCTTGAGAAGTACTCTCAAAACGCATTTTACAGAAGATCCATTAAACTGCCATGAGGCAAAAATTTATTAGTGGTGTTGTTCTTGATCCATTGGCTAATTGATTTCTCAAATTGATCTCGCGCTTTCAACTCTCTTACGAAAATAATTACAGGCGATTTTTCTTCGGCGATCCATTCAGGATATCGCTCTTCGCCCAATGTGAACAATTTGATCAGCTCTAATAGCGCTTTCGATTCTATTCCTGATGCTTTTTTCTTCCAGCCCTCATGCTTTACTAAACTGGCATACCTTAAAACCTCACTACTTTGTAAATTCAATTCACCGTCCCTCATCAAAGAGCAAAGCTCATCAACGAGTTTGTCATTTAAATCCTCAACCAAGCTAGCAGGATCGAACTCACCTACACTCATAAATTACTCTCCTGACTCTTTTGATTTTTTGTCCCCTACTCAATTTTGTTAAGATAACCGAAATTCTAATTCAGGGTAATCTTTCGAGTTGGACTGGTTCGCACGGCGAGTGATCAAATGGCATAACGATCACGGCAGGAAAGACCTGCCGTGGCAAAAGGAAATCAATCCATACCGAGTATGGATTTCTGAAATAATGCTCCAACAAACTCAAGTTTCGACGGTCATCCCTTATTTCGAAAAATTCATCAAAAGATTTCCAGATATTACCAGTCTCTCTAAGGCGAACCTCGATGATGTGCTCGGTCACTGGTCTGGCTTAGGCTATTACGCTCGCGCGAGGAATCTTCACAAGGCAGCTCAAATAATCGTTTCAGAACTGAAATCAGAATTCCCATCGACTATTGAATCGTTAGAGGAATTGCCCGGTGTCGGTCGTTCAACTGCAGGCGCCATACTTTCTATTGCCAAGCAAACTCCCGCGCCAATTCTAGATGGAAACGTTAAAAGAGTACTCGCAAGATTCCACATGGTCACTGGTTATCCAGAAAATTCTCAGATTAAAAAATATTTTTGGGATTTAGCTGAGCAACACACCCCTAAAACTCAATTTCAAACCTACACGCAAGCGATTATGGATCTAGGTGCAATGCTTTGTACTCGATCGAAGCCAAAGTGCGAGGACTGCCCGATCAATCAAAGATGTAAGGCGTTTAAGGAAGACAGTGTTGCTGAATTTCCGAACAAAAAACCAAAAAAAGAAAAACCTAAAAGATCAGCTCGTTTTTTCATCATTCGAAATAATCGGGGCGAAGTATTAATCGAACAAAGAAACAGAAAAGGAGTATGGCAGGGACTCTGGGGAGCGATCGAAAGACCAGTAGAGACCGAGGCATCAGACTTGTGCCACGAATTGGGACTCAAGCCTTCTTCCATAAAACGGTTGGAATCAGGGGCTACGTTTAGACACACGTTTAGTCATTATCATCTTCAGATCGAGCCCATCTATATTTCAACCTCTTTGACTGGACGCACCGGTGTAAAATCAAACTCCTCGACGATGTGGGTCTTACCCACTAACTTGCTCAAAGATCAAGCGATCGGCATTTCAAAAGCAGATAAACTAGTATTTGATTGCTTAGATAACCCTTAATCACATGAAAAATAGAACCGTTCAATGTTTAAAATACGGGAGTCAGCTTAAAGGGCTCGATAACCCACCTTTTCCCGGTCCAGACGGCGAAAAAATCTATGATCAAATATCTGAAAAGGCATGGCAAGAGTGGCTGAAGCTCCAAACGATGCTGATTAACGAAAAACAACTATCCTTGGTTGATCCCTCGATCAGACGTTATTTACAAACCCAAATGTGGCAATTCTTTAACAACCAAGAAGTCGACTCAGTAGAAGGTTTTGAACCAGAATCCTGATGCTAAGTTTTTTTTCAGACTAACTGGTCAGTAACCGGTTAGTGAGGCAAAATACGCCGATGGCCAGATAGCTCAGTCGGTAGAGCAGTGGACTGAAAATCCTCGTGTCGGCAGTTCGATTCTGCCTCTGGCCACCATTCACTTCTCTGTCGAGTCAATAATGAGGGGGGATCTCATCATTCAGATCTGTCTCGGGCATGTTTTCTCTATAACTTTTAATTAGTGCTTTCAGTGTCCGGTCAAATTCATTGAGTTTCGCCTGTTGGACAAACAGCTCTTCACTCAATGAAGAAATTGTTTGGTCTTGAAACGCCAACATAGTCTCTAGTTCGCTAATTCGCTCCTCTACCATCTTTTTATCCATTATTCATCAGCTCCGCTCTTACTTTTTATGACAAAACTTTTGGTAGATCAAAAATCACCTCTTTTGAGTAAATATCACTTCAGCAGTTCAAATATATGACTGTACTTCAGGATAAATTCTTTGCGGGGGCGACCCGGATGCAAAACATCATCGTCCGTCTCGTTATAAACCAAAAACAATCCAGAATTGGCAGACCTGAGCCAGGAAAATCGAAGATTAGTTGCGAATACGTCATCCCTTTCGTTGTGTTGTACGAAGGCCTGCAGTGTGATTTTAGGACTAAATGAGTACGAAAGTTTGAGCTGAGACAAGTTAAACCTGAACTTCCCCCCAGGAACTTTCACATCATTGTGGTTGACCGAAAAATTAACCTTGAACTGATCCCCGATTCGATAACCTATATTCGGCGCAGCGGTAATTCGATCGCCTCCGAAAAAACCGCCTGCGATAAAGCGCAACCCAAAGTTCAGCGGCGCGCTCTTGTCGGTCGACGCGTAAACGGTAAGCTCCTGATGGTCATATTCTCCGGGTGTAATCGTAACGCCGTCTACGATGTCAAAAGCATCGATCACCGACTCATGCGTAAAATTGACCGCCGTAGATAGACTCGCGCCATTTTTCCAAATCATGAAGTTATCTAAATGGATTCTGCCTGTTTCGTATATACCGTCTAAATTCCAGTAGCCCTCATAACTCGCGTGTGGCCGCAGCTCTAGCAATCTCGCAGATTCGCCCAGTCGAACCCGTCTACCACCATAAATACTTGTATGGCGATAATTCTTTCTTGATAAAAACCCTACCTCCGGGTTGAACCCTTCGCCCACTTCTGAATATTTGGCGTTATAAGACCATAGCTGCCCATCATAGGCTCCTGACAAACTTAGCGCGTGGTCTCGACTCTCAATACCATCGGTATCCGTTTTCGCGACGAAGCCTTTTAAAGTGGTATTTTCTCCGATACCCCACGCTCCGTCCAAAGCGTAGGTCTGATTATCATCAAGTTCATTCTCCTTATTCACTACCAGCATCCCTAGAGAGGAGCGATTTGACATCTCCTGATTGACCCTGACCACTGTAAAGTCGGTCTCCAATGCGACATCATCTACAGCCTCAGAACGCATCTGCAATAATCCTAGATTCGTTGCTTCTCCAACTCGGCCCGAAACCCGAACCCCGCCGGCTATCGGCAATTGAATACCCCCATCTCCAATCCCAATCCGTCGACTAAAAAACAAGTCAATTTGCTGAGGGTCACCTACCGAAAACAACCCAGCATTTTCCAGAAAAAAAGGCCTCTTTTCCGGGAAGAACAGACTAAACCGATCCAAGTTGACCTGTTGCTGATCGACCTCGACCTGAGCAAAATCTGTATTGTAGGTGACATCCAAGGTCAAACTGGGTGTTAAAGAATATTTTAGATCAAACCCCGCTTCTTCTTCGCTCTCGCTCTTGGTTAGTGCCCCACCTGAATTACTCTTTCCCATAATATAGGGAGTTACGTTGAGGTTTCTCTGTGGTGGAACTTGCATACCCTTCAGTGTGCCAGCCAACGAAAGCCGATTCAGGCCATGCTGAACCGGAAGCGGCGACCAAAAAACGACCTCATTTGTCCTGCGTATATTTCGCTGAAAATTAATGTTCCAATCCTGAATCTCTGCCGATCCATAACGCAAGGATTTAAAAGGAATCTCGAACTCAGCAGACCAGCCACGATCGTGCACTCGACTAACAACATTCCAACTCGTGTCCCAGTTCATATTAAATCCGCCAGACCCAAAACGACTCATCTCAGTACTGGCAATCTGTCCATCATATTCGATACCCGACGGGTTAGTACCAAAAACAAATCCATCTTGTTCGCTTTGAAAGGTATCAATGACCAACCTAAAACTATCCTCTTCGTTTAGGTCTGAGTCTCTTTTGTTACTTGAAGAAATGATACTCTCAGGATTTTCGTCGTAACAGACAACGCCCACATAAAGACTATCAGCGGTGTAGCCTACGAAAACTTCAGTTTTCTGAGAAGCGGGATCACCTTCTACGGGTTTTACCTGAACAAAACCTGACATAGGCTTGGCTTTTTCCCAAGCAATCTCACCTAGAACCTTCCCATCCAACACCGGCCTTTCAGACAATGCCGCAGCTTCGCCAGAAATTTGAGCGGAAGCCAAGTTATTAATGAAAAGCAACGCGGTTAGAGAAAAGACGTAATAACTAATACGCAAAAACCATCCCCAAAGAAAATAGAACTCATGATTCGCAAACCGCAACAGAAAACGCTACGCCTTACATCCCATCATCAATCCAATGGCTAACAACAAGTGACCAATGAATGAATACAATCAATGATCTCATTCATCCCTAGAATTATCAAAAATCGTTCCGGCTTAGCCAACCAGATTTTCGATTGCCAACTCCAATTTCTTTGGCTCAAATCCCCAAGGCCCAGGCTCACCCTGAAACTCAATCTCTCCTTTTTGGTTAATCAAATAAAGGCGGTCAGGCAAAGCGCCATAAGCAGAGGCAACCTTATTATCCATCTCATCAACGACAACTGGGATCTCTATCTCCAAATTAATCGCACAGGATTCCGCCACGCTAATTCTATCTTCCTTAGTCTTGGGGTCTTCTATCAATATGTCTTCATCACGGTTCATCGAAACTACCCACCCATCCTCTGGATGGGCCTCCTTGATATAGACCACCAAAAAATCCACCTTATTAAACCATCTGCGATGTATTTCATGTATGAGCCCCAACTGAACTCGAAAAGGTGGTCATGTATAGGAACCGAAAATCAGAGCAACTGGTTTTTGCTGAAATCGCTGCGCTAAATCAAATTTCTCTCCAGTTACTTCTCTGCGGCCACGGCTAAAATCGTAAACCTCCCCACTAAACAAATATGCTTTATCTCCGACCGACAAATCCGCTTTAGACAAATCAAGATAATCAATATCTTCAAATAAATCTTCGGGAGTCTTCGGGGAGTCTTCCGGCGTAACCCGCCGCCAATCAAATCCGTCCGGCAAGTGAGTATTTACCATAAGTGTTTTCCAGAATTTATCTTGGCTGGAAAAGTAACACAAAAACCTGTTAGATGATCAGATGAGCAAAGCTAGGAGTTAAAACATGCAATTTCGCATTACCTATTGCGTCCAGTGAAACTACGAACCAATGGCGGTCAGTTTGGCCGAAAAACTTGAACAATCTTTCCAAAGCACAGTCGACTTAGTGAAAGGCAGTAACGGTATATTTGACGTGCAAAAAGGGGACAAGCTTGTCTACTCCAAAAAAATCACCGGCGAATTTCCAGATGAGGAAAAACTAATCGGTGAACTAAAGTCAGCTCATTCTATGGGGTAACGCCAGGGATTCTCAGGCTGCACAGAATCCTCGTCTATCGTCCAAAGGGGCATCGCTAATTCACCCCCTAGTCGCTTAAAAACGACTTTGACTCTGGTCCCAATACCCACTCGCTTTATCGTTTCAACTTTTGCAAGACCACCATCAGCCTCCGCCAGATTACCTTGCAACCTCAATCCGTCATATGGTTTTGGAACATCCTTTTGTTCATCCAACTCAACCAACAACAAATGGTAAGGCAGATGAGGCTTAAAAGCGCCCTGTATCGCATGATGCACTTCACCATAGGAATAGACGACACCTTTACCCTCAACCAAGCTCCATTCCATCTCTTCAGAGGAACAGAAAGGGCATGCCGAAGTCGGGGGCAATCTTTTCAAATGACATGCTCGACATTCCTGAACCCTTAATTCATTCTGACCGCAAAAGCGATAAAAACTCTGATTATCCTGATCTAGATCGTCGATCAAGACAGGCATACCCATGTACTCGCCCTCCAACGCCACCGCTAAGCTCCCCTGGCCATTACCATGGCAGATCCCATGCCAGGTGTTCCCCAACCGAGATTGGCCGTTAGCTCTACATTTTTAATCTGACGACAGCCACCTTCACTATAATCAAAAGTATGCTGGACAACCCCATCTGCGTCTCTCGGACAGGAGTCATCGATGTCATGTCGCAATTGACGCACATTCTCAATGACCATATTTATGCCATGCGTATAACCCTCACAAAGATGGCCTCCGCTCGTATTATTGGGTCGTTCACCACCCAAACGCATGATGCCAGAGCTGACATAGTCTCCGCCTTCTCCTTTCTTACAAAAGCCATAGTCTTCAAGCTGCAACATAGTAGTAAATGTGAAAGCATCATAAGAGCCAGTCGCATCAATATCCTCTGGACCTACACCTGCATTGGGCCACAAAAGCTCTTTGGCATAATGACCGGCCACTGTCGAAATAGGGCCTGATTGATAATGCATGTCAGATCTAGGCTTCATACAGCGTCCAACAACGGATTGAATCACAGCCGGAACATGCCGACAGTCCTTGGCTCTATCGGTGCGGGTGACGACTATCGCGGTCCCATTATCAGTTTCCACGCAACAATCTAACAAATGTAATGGTTTAACTATCATCCGACTGGATAAGACATCTTCCACGCTCACCCGATTCTGGTAAAAGGCTTTAGGGTTATTCGAAGCGTGCTCCGAGTGGATGGACTTTACGCTAGCCACCTGCTCAGGCTTCGTGCCATAGTCATACATGTGACGCATGAACGTATGACAAAACATCTGGCCCGCACTCATCAACCCAATGCCCCGTGTAAACAATCCGTCGCCGGACAGAGCTGAACGTCCTCCACGGCCGGTTCCACCAATCCGCACCTGACTGAATCCATTCATGGCACGGTAAATAACCACAGTCTTACACATACCAGCTTCGATCACTCCGATGGCAATACCCACCAGAGCCTCAATGCTCGATCCACCTCCATAAACATCCATATGAAAATTCAGTCGCATGCCCAAATCTCCAGCGATCACCGGAGAAGGAGTCGAATCATTAAAACTATAAGAAAGCATGCCATCGACCTGCGACATATCCAGTCCAGCATCCTGAACAGCAGCTCGAACGGCTCTTGTGCCTAGCACACGAGTTGTCACCCCGGAACCTCTGGTGTAACCAGTCTCACCCACGCCGACCACTGCATATTTCCCTCTGAGATATTTTTCAGTTGATGAATCTATTTCTTGCGTCATCCATTTTCCTCAAAAGTTATCCGACAACATCTCAATTTCAATGTTGCAAATCTCATACAACAATTATTGCTTATAGAATCAGCTTAGAGAGAATCCTTCATAACCATTTGCCACTATCTCATCACACCGAGCTTTATATTGGGGGTAGCCACCGACATACGGCATAAATATCCTGGGCTTACCGGGTATGTTCGCTCCAAGGTACCAGGAGTTACAACTTGGAGCGGTGTACATTGTTCCTTCCGCTACCTGATTAACCTGTACTACCCACTGATCCTCAGCTTGCTCCGTTGGCTCGATTTGGCTTAATCCATTACCTTCCATATGGGAGATGCAATCACTTATCCAGTTGATATGCTGCTCGATCGCCACCAGCATATTACATAGAACCGATGGACTCCCAGGACCCGTGACCATAAATAAATTGGGGAATCCGGAAATCTGAAGACCCAAATAAGCTGCCGGTCCAAATTGCCACTTATCCTGAAGAGCGACCCCATTTTTTCCGACTACATTCGATTTGAGCAGCGCTCCTGTCATCGCATCGAAGCCAGTCGCATATATCAGAACGTCCAACTCTTGCTCTGCATCGCTGGTCTTAATCCCATTAGGCGTAATTCTCTCCAGAGGCGTCTCTTTAAGATTAACTAAGGTGACATCTGAGCGATTAAAGGTCTCGTAATAGTCGCGATCCAAAACTTGTCTTTTACAACCAAGCCCATAATCATTGGGAAGTAATCCCGCTGCAACGTTTTGATCATCGACTATCTGGGCTATTTCCTCTCTAAACAGGCGGTTTGCAACCTCATTTGCCTCGAGATCTGAGTAGACATCGGCAAACGAAAGCAGGACACCTAAACCCTGTTCGGCAATCAGCTGTTTCCTGGCTTCTTCGGACAAACCGAGAATTTTAGCGGGCATCGCTGAAGCGGCATCTTTTCTATTTGCTCTATCTGCTTGCGGCCGCCGGACGCTTTCCGTGAGCCTAAAATTAGATACTCCACCAAAATTATGTTGTTGCAGTCGCCTAATTTCCCGATAATTTTTGCGGAATTCTTGCTGAACTTCTTCACGCATCGCTTTTCGGTTCGCTGGCACCGTGTAGACCGGCGATCTTTGATACACGTACAGGTGCCCAGACATTTTAGCCAACTCAGGAATCGCCTGAACACCCGAACTACCAGTTCCAATCACGCCAACGCGCTTGCCCGAAAGGTCTACCTCTTCCTTGGGCCAACGACCCGTATGCAAGACTTGACCCCGGAATTGATCGGCTCCCTCTATTTCTGGCGTATTAGGTACTGACAGACAACCGGTTGCCATCACACAAAATTTCGCATGACACTGATAGGTCTCCCCAACACTAATTCTCCAATCACCGCTCTCTTCAAGAAACAAAACTTCGGTAACACGCGATTCGAATTGAATATCTTTTCTCAGATTAAATCGATCCGCTACATGATTTGCATAGCGAAGGATGTCCGGTTGAGCGGAAAAGACTTCAGGCCAATCCCATTCCTGTTCCAATTCCTCGGAAAAACCAAAGGAGTATTCAATGCTCGGGACATCGCATCGGGCGCCCGGATAGCGATTCCAGTACCAGGTTCCGCCAACATCGCTGCCCGCTTCAAACACTTTTACACTTAAGCCTTGGCTACGAAATTTATGCAAGCCGTACATTCCCGCGAAGCCTGCACCTACAATCACTACATCGTATCTTTCCATGATTACCTTAATTTAAAGCGCTAGGGCGCTGAGCCAAGTTGAACCAATTCTTCGATGGAATCACCATTTTCAAAACGAGCCATCAGCTTCTCAGGGTCAAATGCTACTCCAATTGGGTTTTTCGCGAACGCCTCTCCATGGATATAGGCGTTCGCCTCCTCTTTTGTCTCAAAGTTATCAACCTGGAATTCAACTCGGAGGTTATTTGGATCTTCATAATACAAAGAGGTTGTCATCCCATGGTTAATCGACCACACCGGCAAAATTGCCTCTCCTTTTAACCGCTTATATGTTGCTAGCAGATCTTCGAAGGTCTCTAGCGTATACGCGACATGATCGACTCCAGCGACTCCTCCTGGAACCTCCTCTGAATTCTGTGCTTGCACGATCGCAAGTCGGTGGTGTTCATCGTCATAAGTCAAAAAAACGATATTTGGATTTTCGTGCTGGACGGTTAAGCCCAAAACAGTCTTATACCAGGCTACTGTTTCGCCCAGATCCTTCGCCCGCAGAACAAAATGCGCGAATTTAGCCATTTTTACTTCTTTAGATTCGTCAACACGTCTAGACATGAGCCCCCCTATTCCTTCAATCTTAGTGCGAAACCAACCGGCTAGCCAGTCTGAAAATTTGAAAAGCTATTACCACTTCCCTTATCTCGTCCTAATTACTGATCAACAAAGCGTCTAGTCCCAACCGAGTTAGTCAGTCGCAAATGATTGAGCCGCCTCTTCTGTAGCCGCTTTATATAAGAACCCAATATTTTTGAGCCTTTGAGAGTGTTACGATATTGAGCTTGGCAATATGTGTAGGAGTAGACTATGGCCACTTACATCGACTTGTCCGTAGACATCGAAAACAATGAACACACAGATCATCCTGGAGGGAGTCCGAAGGTCAAATATCTGACACATGATCAAACTGCGTCGGGCCTTGCAAGTTTTTTTCCCGGCCTACAACCTGAGGAACTTCCTGACGGCGAAGGTTGGGCCGTAGAGAGCATCACACTATCAACCCACAATGGCACACACATGGATGCTCCATGGCACTTTCACTCAACAACAAACCATGGAAAAGAGCGAGCTCCAACTATAGACGAGACGCCTCTGGATTATTGTTTTAGGCCAGGTGTAAAACTCGACTTTCGCCACTTTGAAGATGGCTACCTCGTTTCCGCAAAGGATGTTGAGGACGAACTATCTCGAATCGATCACCAACTAGAACCGCTCGACATTGTCGTCGTTAATACTCGGGCGGGAGAGGTATTCGGTCAACCAGGCTACGTCGACGCCGGCTGCGGAATGGGCCGAGAAGCGACCATGTACCTTACCGAGAGGGGCGTACGAGTTGTTGGTACCGATGGCTGGTCATGGGATGCGCCTTTTAACCATACGGCCAAAAAATGGGCTGAAAATAGAGATCCTAGTATGATCTGGGAAGGTCATAAAGCTGGTAGGGAGATACCCTATTGGCAAATGGAAAAACTTCATAATCTCGAATCTCTACCAAGCGATGGCTTTTTGATTTGCTGTTTCCCGGTAAAAATTAAAAACGCCTCCGCCGGATGGACTCGTTGCGTGGCGATTGTTGACTAGTATATTTTCAGATAATCAATTTAGAGCCGATCAAAAAATACGTTAGTCAGCTAATTGCCGGTTAATGCCTCTCCATTCCAATAGACTATCGCACAATGCTGCTGGGTAAACTGACAAGTTCGCCTCGGGCCGAGCACTAGACACGCAACGAAAATAGATCATTAACCTCGGATCAGACTCTTCGACTCTGCTACCAGAATGTGGAGTCAAGGAATGGACGATCACAGCGTCTCCGGGTTTCAACAGCAGAAAGTCTGGTTGAGGCCATATTTCGCCATCTCTCGAGCGAACTGCGTTTTTCGCGTACTTCTCTCTCACATATCTAGGATAATGAACTAGCCCTCGCCGATTAGGTGCGTTTCGGTTCTCTCTTTCCCACCCCGGCCCATCTGGTCCAAGAGGTCCTCCTTTTCTAATTTGCTCATTAAAAAACTGCTCCATATGATGATGGCCACCCCTCAATACCCCGAGGTTGCCTGACCCTAGCCTACTTTGATCTGACAAAGCTACGCCCACTAATGCCGTAAAATTCATAATGTTTGTGTTGAACTCCGGATTTTCTTTAAATACTCCGTTTGTGCTCTGGTTAGCATTCCAGGCCTTTAATTTCGGGCCCTGTAAACGACTCCCCACCTTTGGGACTGCAGTCCCACCATTCCATAGGCCGTCCAGGTGTCCTGTCCAACCGTAGTGGGGCGTATCCCTATCCAGATA
>Ga0066861_10000378_pt1 | contig 13854 bp, 18 predicted proteins | sample ETN02SmetaG_3_FD_66434 | JGI IMG/M metagenome (GOLD analysis project Ga0066861, IMG submission 66434) | Marine microbial and viral communities from oxygen minimum zone, Eastern Pacific Ocean - ETNP2014F10-02SV257 | ecosystem: Environmental > Aquatic > Marine > Oceanic ... | reverse complement strand
ATCTTCTCGCCCCCCAGCATAGCGTCGTTCTTCATGGAGTCCTTCCCGCTGATGCAAGGCAGACGATATGCCCTGCATACATCATCCAAAGCACGATTTGCCCTAACCAACTGAGCGAGCTTGTACTTCCCATCCGGAGTCTTGCTCGATTCTATAGGATCAGGCCAGCAGAAGTTGTCCAAGCCTGAGATGAGGTCTAGGTCCACACCGACGCAGACCGCGTTGCGAAGGGCCTCGTCCACAGAGGCGGCAGCCATTGCATAGGCGTCTATGTCGGAGTACCTAGGAGCGATGCCATTCGAAATGACCAAACCCTGTGTTCCCCCCTGCAACGGGGCGATAACTGCTGCATCCCCTGGAGCATCGTGGTTTGCCCCAACGAATGGCTTGATCACGCTCTGGGCTATGACCTCGTGATCGTAGGACCGGACCCACCACTCCTTGCTAGCGACGTTTGGCCTGGCTAGCAGCCTGCCGAGAATCACCCCCATTCCCGCCTCGTCCTGGTCGGGTGTCTCGACTGGCAAATGGACGGGGGGCTGCCATTCCGACTCAAGCATTAGTTGCGGGCAGCCGTCGAAAAGGAATTGGAGAGGGAGATTGGCGACAGGGGTGTCCCCGTGACGGACAATGAAGGCACCGGAGTCAGTGAACGAACCCACTGCGGAGGCCTCCACTTCATGCAGCGCGGCTAGTTCCTCGAAGTCAGCGCAGTCTTCTGGTCTGACTCCCACTGTCATCCTCTCTTGTGATTCTGAGACCAGGATCTCCCATGAGGAGAGTCCTGCCTGCTTCAGAGGAACCGTGCCGAGATCTAACTCCGCCCCGCCAGTTAGTTCTGCCATCTCGCCGACACTGCTGGATAGGCCCCCGGCCCCATTGTCCGTGATGACCTGGATCAGCCCTGCATCCCTCGCCTCGAGTATCATGTCAAGCATCTTCTTCTGGGTGATTGGATCGCCGATCTGGACTGCGGAGCTCGGGCTCTCCTCAGTCAACTCAAGACTGGAGAAGGTGGCTCCGTGGATTCCATCGCTTCCGACACGGCCCCCTACCATGTAGACAACATCACCCGGTTGGGGGGTTTTCACATGGCTCTCCCTCCCATCGGAAAGCAAACGTGGCATGATTCCAACAGTGCCGCAGAAAACCAGTGGCTTGCCGATGTACCTCTCGTCGAACACTATTGCTCCGTTCACAGTCGGAATTCCCGATTCGTTTCCCCCCGACCTGACTCCTGAATGGACCCCTCTGAATACCCTCGAGGGATGGAAGAGCCCCGGGGGGATGGTTCCCGAGTAGTCTGGTGGTCCGAAGCAGAATACATCGGTGTTAGCGATAGGCCTGGCCCCGAGACCTGTACCGAGGATGTCCCGATTCACCCCCACTATTCCGGTAATGGCCCCGCCATAGGGGTCTAACGCACTGGGGCTGTTGTGGGTCTCAGCCTTGATGCAGACGCTCCAATCGTCATTCCAAGAAATGACCCCGGAGTTGTCGTGGAAGATGCTTAGCAGCCAATCTACGTCCCCCTGGATGTCGAGGGTGGGTTGCATTATGTGGGTCTTGAACAGGGAGTCAATCGTGGAGTCCTCGCCAGTCACCTTGTCCTTGTGCCTAATTCTGGCAGCGAAAATCTTGTGTGAGCAGTGCTCTGACCACGTCTGTGCTAGGCACTCCAATTCTGCGTCGGTGGGGCGATTCGAGGGGAGTCCCATCGTTTCCCTGACGGATCTGACCATGGGGTCGCGGTAGTGTGCCTGTATCGCCCTCATCTCATCGAGGTTCAGGGCCAATAATCCCTTCTCACTAATCTCTATTAGTTCGTCGTCATTGACCTCCAAATCGACTGTTGCTGGCTCCTGGAAGGTTGCTGGAGGCACCTCAGGGAACCCCAAAAGTGGCCAATCCCCCTTGGAGCAGTCGCCTCTTCCTGCCACAGCCGCCCTCTCGATCATCGGGTTGTGAAGGGTGGCTGCCAATTCTCCTGGCGATATTCTATCGTCGACACCCCAGAAGGCATAGGTGATGAAGGTGGCAATCATGGCAGAAGATTGGTCAGGAAAAAGGGTCAACAGTCCATCCAGGCCTGCTTGGCCAGAGTTGTCTGTAACGCCGGGCTTGAAGCCGACCTGAATTGCTATTTCGGGAGGGGACTGGAAAACTTCCAACATCCTAGAATCCTGTAATCCTACTTCGATTACCGGGTCGGCGAACAAGTCGTAAATCAGGGACTCTGCGTCAGTGTCGGAAATATCGGATATAACTTGGTATCCGAGTATAACACGAACTGAGGCCACGTCAATTCCATGGTCGGCTTTGAGCATCGATCTCACGCTCTCTCCGCGTGCATCGGGGAGATCATCGAGTTGCTTTGTCGTAACTTCGAAGAGTCGGTTGTTGGTTTCAGTAGGCATTCTCTCACCCTATGCTAGAAAGGCCTCGCCCAAATGCCAACCGAGCCATGCTGTTACTGGTGCCAATAGGTTGAGTCCGACGTACACCGCTGCTGCAGACGTGCTTCCGTCCTTGAGGAGGCCGACTGTCTCGACTCCAAATGTGGACATAGTGGTAAATCCCCCCAATAGTCCGGTGCCGATGAACAGGAGCGTCTCCGTTTGTAATGAGGCGGCCATCAGGACGCCAAGGAGGAAGGCCCCCGAGAGATTCACAGCAATTGTTGCCCATGGGACTTCGCCCGTTCCGGCGGGCATCGTTTCCGCGACCCCCCAGCGTGCTATCGAGCCAATTGCGCCCCCCAGACCGACCAGTGCCGCTGGATGCATGGTGCTGGCGGGAACTGACGGGGCTTCATATTTCTGAGAAGGGGGAAGACTTCACAAACAGGCGAGTACAGGACTGTGGGATGAAAGCGGAGGATGCTTGGGGCCCCAGATGGGTGAGTTGCGCGCACCCACTGTCTCACGAGTTCATGCGTGTTGCCTGTGAGAAACAGTCGTTGGTGGTACTAGCCGCGGATCTCCCCACAGTGGACGGAATGGTGGATTTAATCGAAGAAGTGGGAGAGTACGTTTGCGCACTGAAGACTCATGTTGACATGGTCGAGGGCTTCAACATGGATGGCTGGACAAGGGTAGTGAATGCGGCTCGTTCGAAGGGGATGTTGCTATTCGAAGATCGGAAGTTCGCGGATATTGGCAGGGTAGCTCAGACTCAGATGGGGGGCTTGTATGATATTCGTTCATGGGCCGACTTAGTCACTTCCCATAGTGTCAGTGGTCCGGATGTCATCGATGGGATAGCCGCGGCATGGGACGAGGTAGAGAGGATCGGAGGCGTTCTGCTTCTGGCTCAGATGTCCAGCTCTGGAAATCTTCTAGTCGATGGATATACCGAAAGTACTCTCGATATCGGCAAGGCCTCTCCTCATGTGTTGGGTTACATCGGAAACGGTAGTTCTGAGTCTGATTTGAAGGAGCTCCGTTCCAAGGTCGGAGATGGTCGAATGATTTGGACTCCGGGTGTAAATCTGAGTGCTAAGGAAGGGGTCCTAGGACAAAGGTACGGGAATCCGGCAGAAGCAGTTCTAGCTGGTTCCGACGCAATCATTGTGGGATCTGGTATCCACAAGTCGGACGACCCGCTCTCTGCTGCACGTGAATATGCTTCTACCTCCTGGGGAGCACTGTTGGAGAGATAGCTTGGCAGCGACGGGGGACGTGGTAGCATGGGGCTGCTCCGCGATTGTGTTTCTGGGGTTGGCTGCGTACGTTTTTTTCGAGGTTCTGAAGAGGTGGAGGGTCGGATTGAGGCTATCTGCCTTGGATGAGAGTCTATTGTACGATGATAGTGTCTCTGTGGAGGTCATTACAGATACGCCAATCGGCAGCAGCATGGTTGGAGGAGTAGTGGCTGAGTTCGTGGAAGAGAAGAGTCGCTAGATTTCCACGAATCCGAGGTAGAATGCTGCACCGAAACCTATGGACGCCACCGTAGCCAAAAGAATCAGGATTCGCAGTCCCCCTCTCTTCTTCCGCCCGGGAGGTTCTGGGAGGGGTGGCAACGGGGATGGGGGGGCGACGGTCTGGCTGGTTTCCACTGGGAGTGTAGGGAGAGGTGGAAGAGCGGGTGGCTCTTCCTCTATGTCGGGATAGAGAGCATCTAGGTCCGCCAATCCGGGTGCATTTGGGATGGGGCCATTCATCAGCACCCACTTCTGGTCGATATCGGCCCTGGTGAGGGGAGTCACGAGCACAGAGACCGCCCCGGCAGAGTAGGCTGCATCGTTTGCCTTGCTCAAGCGGGATTTGCTCACCACGAATACGACTCGCGCTTCTGGATCGCTCTCGCGGATCTCCAGAGCCGCTACGTGCCCGTCCATCGTTGGCAAGTTTAGTCCCATGAATACCATATTTGGCTTCATCTTGACGTACTCGTCGACGGCTTTGTCCCCGTCATTGCAGATTTGGGAGACCCATCCCCTCTGGCTCATTATCGACTTCAGCCTGCTTGCCGTAATCCCGTTCTCATGGACTATGAGGGCAGTCGGCTTGTCATCCGAAGTCATCTGGTTGCCCCACATAGGATGGGGGTCAAGAAGTGGCTGGTCGTTTGGCTCATGAAAGTAGTTGGTCTACCAGCCAGTTAGGATCGAACGGTTCCAAATCATCGTAGCCCTGGCCGGTTCCGGCGAGTATAATTGGTCGGCCGGTAGCGTGCGAAATCGACAGGGCGGCACCGCCTCTGGCATCCGTGTCGAGTTTGCAAAGTGCAGCGCCGTCGAAGGTTAGTCTCCTCTGGAACTCAACGGCTTGGGTAACTGCATCATTTCCAGCGAGGGCGTCTGCGACGAAGATTACCAGGTGTGGCTTGGTGACCCTATGCACCTTCTGGAGTTCCTCCATCAGGTTGGACTTGTTCTGCATCCTGCCTGAAGTGTCGATGATGACTACCTCATCGCCCTTGGCCTTCGCACTCTCTATGGCATCCCTTGCGACGGCTGCTGCGTCTCCCCCTCTCTGGCTCTTAATGCACCTGATCCCCAATCGCTCTGCGTGAGCCGCTAGCTGGTCTATGGCACCTGCTCTGAATGTGTCTGCAGCAGCTAGAACTACTCCGAATCCTTGGTTGTCTAGCCTCTTGGCAATCTTTGCGGATGTGGTTGTTTTTCCTGTTCCGTTGACGCCTACCATCATGATGACCACGGGAGACTCCGCGGACACAAAATCCCTGATTGTTCGATCGAAATCCCAGTATCCGGCTTTGAGAAGAGCCAGGAGCGCCCCTCTCAGGCTCCTCTCGACGACCTCGCTGAGCGGGGTCTTCCTGCTAACTCTGGAGCCGATGAGGTGGGCCCTAAGGTTGGTGATTAGCTCAGATGCTGCATCGTGACCCATGTCCGAGGACAGTAGTTCGTCCTCCAACTCATCGAGTATCTCATCCAGAACCGGCCCCCCACTAATCACCATCCCGCCGATGTTAGTGTGATATTCGGATAGGTCGATTTCGAAGGTCATATCGGATTCTGCTAGTCTTCTCCCCGTGGTTGAGTCCATCGGATTGCTTTTCGAGGTCTTTGAGGGTTGATGAGATGGCTTGCTGGCTTGATCTCGAGCGGCTCGCTTCCTCTCCTTGGAGTTTTTTGGAGTGGCGAATGGGTCTACGATTTCGTCTTCGAAATCGTCCCATTCACTATCAGGTTCGGCTTTTTCCTCGGGGGCTTTTTCCCTTTGGTTCATACTTCTTAGCGCGGCCTCTCTCTCGGCAATCGCTTTCTCTGCCAATTCGGAGTCCTCATCCGCCAAGAAGCTGTAATCGTCATCGGTCTGCTTGACCTTCTTTCGAAAGCGATCGAAGAGCCCCATGGAAAGTCCTCAGTCATCCAGGGTTAGTTCGGTTCCCCTCTTTCTTCTCGGCCTTCTCTTTGGTTCGCTGGTCTGTTTTTGTTCGGGCTCCTTCTGGCCTTCCGCCCCTGGGTCCTGAATCCCATTGGCTATCTCATTGAACCTACTAGCTAACGCGACCACGTGATTCTCGAGCTCGTCGTGCTCCTTCGAAACCGAGTCTATGATTCCGTTCAACTCATCGTTCCTCTTTCTGAGTATCTCGAGGGCTTCCGGCCTAGTCTTCTCTGCCTGTACTCTGCTTCCTATGTCTACCACCGCACCTGCATCTGCGGGTATATCTGCCACAATCTGAACGCCGGCGCCCAATGGAACCATGGCGCCCTTTGCTCCATCATCTGAGATTGACTGCAGTGCCTCAATAGCGTGCTCCTGCTCAATTTTGATTCCCTCTAGATTTCGGATTTGCTGCTCCATCGCCTGGAGGCGTTCCCTGTTCACCTCAACCAGTTGGGCCAATCGCTGAAGCTCTGCCCTGTCAGGCTCAGTCATGTACCACGGGATGCAAGGGGTGCAATGAAGGCGTCGCTGGTTCAATTATCTCTGATTCTCATCACCTGGCAGTAGCATGACCGTTCCCATAAGTCCCGATATGACGAATGCCGCCAGCGAAGCCATGAACGAGATAGCCTTCCTAGATCGGGTGTCTTCCAATTCGCTACAAACCGCCCAATCGGGAGTGCTGACATTGCCATTCAACGCCCGGTACTGAAGGTCGCATTCCCTCTCATACTCCCTATCCGCATCATCGTGATTCTGCATCAATTCCAAAGAAAGGGACAGGAGGACGATTGCGCAAGCTATGAGTGCGAATCCCTTGGTGGAATCTGAGGGCAATTCACTCTCCGTCCCAGATTCCTTCGGCTATCATGAACTCCATTACTCTCTCTGAGACGTTTGCCCGATTTCCACCTCGGACCCCTGTGGCGGAGACTGCGAAAACCTCTGCAGGAATGTCCTGGGCCTCCCTCACCTCGTAGCCGACCTTGCGACCATAAGAAACGGCCTCTATGTCTGGCATTATCCAAGCCTCGACGTCCTCATCGGCATATCTGTGCTCAACCATTCGCTTGCGGAGATGTGCAGGGTATGGGTCGGAATCTGTGACTGGGGTATCTCGTATCCCGACGATGACTCTTTTGCCTTTGTCTAGCTCCTGCTGGATCAGCCATTCGTGCCCCACGTGAAGTGGTTGCCAACGACCAGGGAGCAAAACCGCCTTGGGTTTCTCGAACAAGTGCGAGAGTTCCTCGACCATGTCGTCCACGGTGTGGCCCGGTGCGCCGCTTGAGTCAAGGGTCATGTGTGCGCACTGGGGCTTGTCGAACGGATCCGAAATTCCCGTGAAGTTGGAGATCTCCCCCGACCTAGCCTTGGCATAAAGGCCTTTGACGTCCCGATCCTCGCACACTTCTAGAGAAGTTGAGACGTGCACCATTATCGAGTTCTGAGGCAGGATTTCCAGTATTCTTTCTCGCACGTCCTCGTAAGGTGTGATGAATGAGCAAATCACCGGGGTGTGCTTGGACATCAGTCTAGCCATCTTCGCGATTCCAAGAAGGTGTCTCTCTCTTCCCTGCCTTGAGAAGTCGTTATTCGAGAAGAAGTCTCTAATCGTGTCTCCATCGAGGAGTTCGGCCCCGTACCTCTTTGCCGCGGCCTCCGCTATAGTCGTCTTACCGGCTCCTGAGAGGCCAATCAGCCAAACTACCTTGTTCCCCATTACCACACCTGAACGGCTCGCCGACCGGAGTCGGTCATTTAATCCTGATTCTGAGTCCAAATCTCATTCCAATCGGCACTGCATGAGACTAAGAAGTATGGATTGAGTACATCCCGCACCAAGTCATAGTCCAATGAACGGCAGTCCGGTCCTATTACGAAACCTCCTGCTGACTCTACGACCGCATGGGCTGCTGCGATGTCCCAGCAGGAAGTAGGACCGAACCTCGGGTAGAGGTCGGCGGTTCCATCTGCAACCACGCAAGCCTTCAGAGATGATCCCATTCTGACTAAGTCGTGTCTCCCGAGTTGTTGTGCGAATCTCTCGTCTCTTTCCGCCCGATGGCTGCCACTTGCGACGAGTTTGATGGCTTTGCCGGGTTTGTTGTTCACTGAGATTGTTTGCGAAATTGATTCGGCTATACGGGTGGCAGGGGTTGATTCGCCTCCGAACCACGTTGTATTGGTAGCCGGGGCGTGCACGACTCCGAAGGCGGGTTTCCAACGGGCCCCTTCCCTTTTCATGAGAGCGATGTTCACGGTGAACATCCCGTTGCGTTTGATGAACTCCTTTGTCCCGTCGAGGGGGTCTACCAGCCAAGATGAGTCGGAATCCATCGGATTGCCGACTCTCCCTTCCTCGGAAACGATTGGTATGTGGGGGTCAATCGATGCCAGGCCTCTGACGATGGCGTCATGAGCGGCGAGGTCCGCCTTCGTTAGCGGCGAATCGTCATTCTTGGTCTGAACCTCGATGCCCTCAGATGACTCGTAGACCTCCATTATCGCCTGCCCTGCTTCAATAGAGATTCGGACTATTTCGCTGGGATCGAACGGCATGGGAGACCTCTAGAAGTCCTCAAGATTGTCTGCTGCCCGCTCTAGGCTCATTCTGGATTCCTCATCGAGGTAGAAAAGGAACGGGTCCTCATCTCCCATAATCTCCTTCCATGAGGACATCGCTCTGGCCCATATCTCCTCCTTGGAGTTCCAAATCAACATCCTATCTACGAACTTGCAATACCTCTGGACCTCCTCGTCCTCGGGGGCTACTCGTCTAAGTATCTCGTTGGTCTGTGCTATCACCAGGCCCCATGTCGGATTCAATTTGTATGTAGTGAAGGGGTTCCTCTCCTGGTTTACTGTGATGTGGTCTCTCCACAAACCGAAAGTCACATCGTAAAAGAATCCAGCTAGGAGGACGGTCGTTAGGACGGTGGTCGCGATTCCTATCAGACCGATGTATGTCATGGGGACGAACAGTAGTGTCTCGTTCGATTCGAACCTCCACGATACGTAGGGCCACACTAGGAGCGTGATGGTTGCCGTCCAGAAGCCCAGACCGATTATCGCCTGGCTCTGCTGAATTCGCCAATATTGCCTCATCAGCCACTTCTTCATGTGGGCGACCTCCTGATGCGTCACCTTTCAGAATTGCCCATTATCGTGGCAGGTTTACGCGGTCTGTCGTCACTCTTCCTCTGTTTTGGGAGCGGAAGGTCGCCTTTCCGGGGTTCCGAAGTGGGCCTGGATGACCGGGGCGCTCGAAATCGCAGGATCGATTTCTGCGATGCCGTCGACTAGGATGAATCTCCTGGTGACCCTGTGCCTGCTACCGAATGTTGAGAGGACCCGTTCCATTGCATCGTCTTCATCTGTGGCCACAAGGTCCACTGAGAACGGTTGGTCCCTCTTGCCAGCCCTGTACGAACCGTGCGCTCTGAATGCCTTCATGGCGCGACCGAGATAGGGTCCTGATTTAACCGAAGCGGGTAGACAGTTCCTCAAGGTTCAAGTGAGCGTCTGTTTGGTTCATTCCGAGTTCGTATGACAGTGAACACCCCAACCGAGGACGAAGGGCGAGGTCTGCGAGATCGTTTGGCGGACATTCCTCGTGACAGGTTGGTGGACGAAGTAGTATCCAGGTGGGATGACATGATTCGGTTGGAGGGAGAGGTGGCCAACCTCAGGCGCAGAGTTAGGGAGGCGGAATTGATCTCCCAAAGCGGGGGGGTCGATGGCGCGTTGGTCGGCGACCTTGAGGAGAGGTTGCGTATTGCTAGTTCGAAGGTGAGGCAACTAGAGAGTGTTGTGCAGAACGAGAAAGCCCGCAGAGAAGGTGCGGAGGCCGAGTCTAGCAGACTGGCCGAGCTACAAGAAGAGAATGCAAGGCTCCTAAGGAACGAGGAGGAGCTGCTGCTTCTGGTTCTAGACATGGAAGCCCAGATTGACCGGCTCTCTTCGGACTCTTGACAGAGCGAAGTGGGCGTTCACTCCTCGGAGTCTTCCGCGTTCCTGCCGCCGGCGAGAGATCCGACCGCCCCGAAGAGGTCCGCTATCACTGTCTTTGCGACGGCCACCCCCCCAGAAATCACGGGTAGTATCGGATTGGAGTCGTCCGGGAGGCTTGCCTTCTCTCTGATGTCTGGAATGAATGGCTCAATCTCCCTGTTGTCGAACCAAAGAGCGCCGCACTTCAGGCACCCGTCCACTTCTATCGAAGCGCCGCTAGTGGTTGTGACCAGCCCCTTCACCATCTCCCCCTGACATGTGGGGCACCGGTATCCGGCGGGCTGACCATCAAAGACAGATTGCCGGAGATTTCTGAGGTTTGTCTGCCTCATATTCGAATTCAGCCATCGGTCACTGGCCAGAATCCCCATGCAGGAACCACAGTAGTGCATGCGCCCCTCTACGAGGTCGCCCTGGGCCGCCATTTCAGAGTTACAGCAGGGACAGGTCGCCTCAGTCACGATTACCCACCACGGGGGAGTGGTATGAGTATGCCTGCGATTAGTGCGTCAACCAATACCGCTAATCAGATCGGAGAGTACCGCCTGAAGCTCACTAGCATCATCGTACTCCTCCGTGATATTTCCCGTAATTATCCAATCGGCACCGGCCTCGGAGGCAGCTCTTGCGGCGGTGGGGTCCCGGATTCCTCCTCCGACGATGATCGGGAGATCGCATGACTCCCTGGCCGCCTTGATCAATTCCGAGTTTACCGGGTACTCTGCACCACTACCCGCCTCAAGGTAGAATAGGTTGAATCCGAGGAATTGCGCTGCCATTGCATACGCACCCACTCGTTCGGTTTGGTCGGGAGCTATGAGGTCGGCCTTGCCGACCTGGCCAGCCTTCCCGCCGGGCTCGCAGATCAGATAGCCCATCGAGACGGGTTCTATTCCTGCTTTCTTGACAAAGGGGGCTCCTTTGACCTGCTCTCCTATCAAGAAGCGCCGGTCCATTGAATTCATGAGCATCATGAATGTGATTCCGTCTGCTGCTGGGGACAGCGCTGCAGCTCCCTGAGGGAATAGAACGACGGGGATTTGCCCATATGCCCCATCTATGTCAGAGTCTTGGCTTGCTGCCCACGTCACCAGTTCCAGCGCTTCCTTAATTGCGACGATGGTGGCATGCACATTGTCCATGTCCGTGTCCGAGGACCCTCCTACCAGGATCATGCTGGAGCCTGCATGCGCTGCAGCTAGAGCTCGATTGGCGGCGATTTCGGGTGTCTGATCGGCTGGATCTATGACTATCGCGTGTCTGGTTCCGTGGGTCCTGTCGCACATGTATTCGCCGACTGCTCCCATGTTCTCACCTACTGTTCAACGGGGTGTATTATTGTATCAACAATAGTCTGAGCTAGTTGTATCCCCGATTGAACCTCTCCCGAGATGTAATCGGACGGGTGGCCACCGGCCCATGTCATCTCCTGAAGGGAAATGCCGTTGTGAACCGGTTTCTCCTGGGCCCATATCTCTGTAGTTCCATCGGCCCTACTCCCAAGGACGGTGCTCTCAGGAGTGTCCTCTGTCCTACATACGAAACCATACCATAGTGTTGATTCAAGGCTGTTATTTCTAAGGTCCAAAACGTGATCTGCTTGAATCTCCCCACTACCCATCGGTCCTGCGCCAACGAATCGAACCTCCTTTTTCGAGGATGTAGTTACCCTCGTTCTGAGGAGGAACGTGCAACCTCTTTTCGAAAGCTGGATACCCATGGCTTTGAGGAGCCATGAACCGCGAACCGCTGTGGAAGATGTCGTCGGCGTCTGCGAGGACATATCCGAAATCCAATGTGGTGGGCAGGGTGGCCAAGACGAGATTAAGCCGGGGACTTCGCCGAATAATCCAATCTCTGCCCTGTCCGTGATAATGGAGACCGATGATTCAGGTGCAACGTCGAGGATGTGGTGGCCGACACATAGCGCTCTAAGGCAGTCGCCTAGAATGGTTATGCTGGTCATGCGTGCACACCGATGAGACCTGTCCGATTCTCGTTCACGAGCGACAACGCATGAACCGGGCATGCTGGGATACAGTGCTCGCAGTGTGTGCATTTGGGCTCATCGACGATGGCGAGTAATCCTTCGAGCACCAGAGCGTTGACAGGACACAGGGCGACACAGGCGGCACAACCGAAGCAACGATCGTCGTCCACCACGAAGACTGTCGCATCCTTCCTAGGCATATTGTTGGGCAGAGACATCCCCATCTCAAAGTTACCCCCGTACCCCCTGATTTCTATTGGAACGATATTTTTCAGGAAAAAAGAGATTCTAATCTCTATTTTTAGATGGTTATTACAGCCGTCTGAAGTTCTTCGGCTTGCATACTATAATTGTTACATTGTTCACAGCTTTACTTCCCATTTTGATTCTATCACCGTCCACTGGAAATAGGGGGGATGGGGAGGGGGTGTGGTTCATATCCCGCCTACCTTTGACCATGACAGTGGTACTGTACACGGCAGGATCTTCGTCAACATACCCAACCGATGCTCCGGATGGAATAAGACTGCACTTCCTGGGTGGCGCACGTGAAGTGGGAAACGTAGGTTGTATTATCGAGGACAAATCCGGCACAAGGGTCCTGATTGACTATGGACTGGCCCCAACAAAACCACCCAAATACCCCTCGGAAGCCCCTCCAGTGAAACACGCCATCATGACTCATGCTCACATTGATCACATCGGGATGGCCCCATGGCTTACGAACCATGGGACAACGCTACACGGCACCGATCTCACTGCAGCAGTTTCGGAAATAATGTGGGCTGACACCTACAAGGTCTCTGACATTGAGGGGTATCCTCTTGCATGGGACAAGAGAGACATGGAGACTGCCCTGGACTCGTGGGTGCCTCACCAGTTCAACACGTGGTTCAATGTCGGCGATTGGAAATGCCGCCTGCATCCGGCAGGACACATCCCCGGAGCTGCTATGATTGAGATTCGGACACCGGATGCAACGATCCTCTGGTCTGGCGACATCGATACTAGGGACAGTCCCAACGCACCCAAGGCGACTCCAGTGGATTGCGACATACTTTGTCTAGAGGGGACATATGGGGGAAGGACTCACCCAAATAGGGCAGAGGAGGAACAACGCTTCGTCAACCGAGTGCTGGAAGTCGTCTCCCGGGGAGGGCTAGCTCTGGTTCCGGCCTTCGCTTCCGGAAGGGGGCAGGACATTCTCAGAATCCTACACAGAGAGGCACCCGGCCTCGACGTCCACTACGATGGGATGGGTACCAGGGTAACCAGGGAATGGCTAGGATGCCCCGAGTTCATCCAGGACTCCCGTGCGATGGAGGCTGCTTACCGATGGTCCCGGAGGGTCACCGGGAAGTCGGACAGAAAGAAGGCGTTAGGTGCTGACGTGATCGTCACGACAAGTGGAATGCTGGATGGGGGCCCTGCACTTTGGTACTTGAACAGGCTGAGGCATGACGGTTCCAATGCAATTCTACTGACTGGCTACCAAGCCGAGGGCTCGGGAGGGAGGCGATTGCTGGAGAAGGGCTCCCTTTCTATTTTCGGAAAGCAGACACGGATTCCACTCGAGATCGACAAGTTCGACCTGTCCAACCACGCCGATCACCCCTCCTTGTGCAAATTCGCCAGTGACTGTAATCCATCTCACGTGGTATTATTCCACGCTGACGAGGCTGCAGCCGAGACCCTCGCAGAAGATATTGGAGTGGAAGCACAGGTCCATATCCCCTCTAATGACGATGCTCTGGAGATACCCATATCGTAATCCAGAGCAGGGAAATATGGCATTCTTCACGCATTATACATAAGCCGTAGTGTCCCTGGCACCATCAGGTGAGTGGAAACTCACCGCTACAAAAGAAACAATGGTGAAAAAATGGAAGCATTAGACAAAATGTTTGGAGTAACGGAAGCAGGGAGCGATGTCAATACCGAGGTAAGAGCCGGTTTTGCAACGTTCCTGACAATGGCCTACATCCT
>Ga0066861_10000368_pt1 | contig 14005 bp, 13 predicted proteins | sample ETN02SmetaG_3_FD_66434 | JGI IMG/M metagenome (GOLD analysis project Ga0066861, IMG submission 66434) | Marine microbial and viral communities from oxygen minimum zone, Eastern Pacific Ocean - ETNP2014F10-02SV257 | ecosystem: Environmental > Aquatic > Marine > Oceanic ... | reverse complement strand
ATAATCTTTTTATTCTATCAAAATTATCTTTTGTAAAATTTGCTTGAATTAACATTTGATCTAACTGTTCCTTTAGTCCAGAATCATTAATTTCTGCTAGAAGTTGTCCCTGTTTAACGGTTTGTCCTTCTCTAACTAATAGGTTTTTTAAAGGACCTTGAAATTCTGAGAGTATTACAACATTTTTCCTAGTCTTAAGGTTTGCTTGAAGCTTAACATAGGTATTGAATTCTTTTTCAGTAACATTAAATTTTGAAATAACTTGGATTTGTTCATTCTCATCTAATAGAGTTATGCCTTTATTAATTTCATTTAGGTCTAATCTCAAATCATTCATTAGATTAACATATTCTGTTTTCTTTTTTTTCAAAGTCTTAAGATCCCCTTTATTAATAAGATCATTAATTGAAGAGTTTCTAGAAGAGTTACAACCAAACAGGAGTATTAGAGAGAGAGTTATTATTGATTTTTTCATTTTACTGTAATATGTTAATTAAATAGAGTTTCTAGCTCAGCATATATAGAAATTAAATTGATTACTGAGGTTAAATATTTTTGTTGAGCATTTAAAAGTTGATTTTGAGCTTGTCTTAATTCAAATGAAGAGACCATTCCTTCAAAAAATTTTATAGAATTTTTTTCTTCTATAGAAATTGACAACATCATGTTTTCTCTATCAATATTATATGAATCTAAAGCTAGTAGATAATCATTAAGCTTTTGTTTAACAAGGGCACGCACTCGTTCTTTTTGATCATCATAACTTGTCTGAGCATTGTCCATGGCATACTTAGCCTTTTGAGAGGAAGCTCTTAATCCTAGAGACGTGAATATTGGAACTTTAAGATTAATCCCAAATACAGATGAGCCAAACCATTTTTGATCACTTTGTAAAAATTTAAAATCATCATTGTATCCTGTAAAAGTATTACTATAAAAGCCTTTAATCTTAGGTAATCGTTTTGATTGTTCTAATTTATATTCAAGTTTTTTTGTTTCAAAGGCATTTTTTGAAATTTTTATTTGAATATTATTTTCTGGTATAAAGTCAGTTATAGACTTATTATTCAGCATATCACCAGAAATAAATTGTTCAACGTCTGTTGTTAGTATTAATTTATCATCAAGATTAATCCCAAGAATTAATTTTAATAAATCCTTTTGATTATCATATGTTTTCTCAGTCTGCTTAAGTAAAAATTCAGATTGTGCTAGTGTAATTTTAATTTGTTCGACATTTTCAATTTCTTCAAATCCATTATTATAAAGTTCAGAGATTTCATAATAATCTTTTTTGAAATTTTCAACATTATTTTCTAACAAACGAACACCTTCTTTTAAAATTGAAACAAGGCTATATAATTTAATTACACCTTCTTTAACTTCTAGGAGTGTTTTTTCATAAAAGTTTTTTGAAGTTGCAAGGTAAACTTCAGTAGCTTGAAGACCCACTATCCAAGATCCATCAAAAATTTGCTGTTCCATTCTCATTGACCCAAAAGCTGTTTGTTCAAGTCCAAATTGAACTTCTGAGAATTCTCCAGGAGGACCACCAAATTTTTCTAGAGGGATTAAAGATGTAGGTAATTCAATATAATTTGAATAGTCAAGATTTGCTGTTATTTGAGGTAATCCAGTTGCAATTGTTTTCCATTTCTCATTATATGCCATCAAAATTTCTCGTTCAGCATTCATTAGATTTCGATTGTTTTTTATACCATATTCAATAGCCTCATCTAGAGATAGGCTAACAAAATCACTCTGACTGAAAACTGTTTCAGAAAATAGAAGAAGGATAAATAAAAGTCTTAACATCAATTAAAAAATAATGTATTTTTACCATACAATGAATGACATTTATCATTTGTCATCCTTTAAGAGTAACATGGACAAATTTAAGGATTATATCAAAGATTTAAATAATTATCTAGATAAATATTTAGCATTTAATGATCCTAAAAATTTATATGACCCAGTTAAGTATATTTTAAATAATGGAGGTAAAAGATTAAGGTCATTATTTACACTTTTTATATCTGATCTTTTTTCTGAAAAAATAGACAACGCTCTTCCTGCTGCAGCTTCTGTAGAGATCTTTCATAACTTTACTCTTGTCCATGATGATATAATGGATAATGCAATGATAAGAAGAGGCAATAAAACCATAAATGATAAATGGAATAATAACACTGCAATATTATCTGGTGATGTAATGTTAATATTGTCTTATAAGTTATTAAGCAATTATCAAGATCAAACATATATTAAATTATCTAAAGAGTTAAATAATACTGCAAGACTTGTTTGTGAAGGACAACAATATGATATTGACTTTTCTACTCAAGAGAATGTTCAAATTGATGACTATTTTAAAATGATTGAATTAAAAACTGCAGAACTTATAGCATGTAGTTTTAAATTTGGAGGAATAGTTTCAGAAGCTTCAGAGACTAATATTGAGACCTTATATAAAATTGGCAAAAATCTTGGTATAGCTTTTCAGCTTGAGGATGATTATCTAGATGCTTTTGGCCAGTCTAAAGATTTTGGAAAAAAAATAGGAGGTGATATTTTAGAGAAAAAGAAAACACTATTATATATATTATCAAAAGATCATCTTGAAGATAAGGACAAAGAATTATTTCTAGATACATTTAATTCTTCTGAGTTAGGTGAGGATGAGAAAATAAAAACTATTAAAGAATATTATATTTCATCAGGTTCAAAAAAAGATTTAGAAGATTACATCAAAAAGTACTATGATATTTCAATTAACTTGATTAACGATTTAGAATTGGATGAAGATAAAAAAAATGTTTTTAAGGAATATTGCTCATCTTTAATCAATCGCGTTTCATAATTATTCTATCGATTATTTTAGCTAATCTATTTAAAAGAGCTTTTATAAAAGGAACTTTATTTACAGAGAGAAGTATTGGTACCTCTTCAAAAATACTAGTTTTTTCATCTAAAAATTTTAATATTTTTATAGGGTCATTCCTTTTAAACATATAACTAAAGGCTTTATACCCATTGCCTTTAGTGTACTTTAAAACGTCCAATAATATCAAGTCATAATACCAAAATCTATTTCTTTTATTAAAATGTTCTAGAGATTTATTAGTCTTTATTAGTGAGACTATTTCTTTTGTTTTACCAATTGCATTTTTTATTGTATAGCCAGTGCTTGGTTTTGTCCAGCCACCTGCAGTCCCAATATAAATTAACTGATTTGTATTTGATTTTTCAAAAGGGAAACATGTCATTGGAATATTGCCTTTTTCTTTTTCTATAATACTATATTTTACTATACCTTTTTCTTGTAAATATTCTTTTATTCCTTTCTCATAATCTTGATCTGAGATTCTTTTTTCAGAGAAAAGAGTGTATTCAATTAATGCTTGTTTTGATGAAAACGGGAGTACGTATATAAATCTGGTTTCATCTTTTTGATCTCTATCAAAGTCCATGAGTGTCATTGTTTTTTCATCAAAAACATTCTCTTCAGTTTCAATAGTCCAACCAATAAAGCTTTGATTTAGTAGCGGATATCTGTTAAAATTAATTTTTTCATTATTTGGTAGACTGGAGAAAATAAATTTGGAATTAAAATTTCCACTTGATGTTTTAACATAATTATTTGTAGAATTAGAGACTATTTCAGAAACAGAGGCATTAATATATTCAAAATTCGAAGCATTATTGACTTTATTTAAAAAATGAGAATAAAAATCAATAGCTTTTACCATTTTATATTTATAGGGTTCTAACAAGAAATGTTTTTTAAAAGATTTGCCTATAAATTCTGCATTATCCCAACTTTTATATACAATTGAATCTAAAACATTTGTTTTGTCATCCCAAAGCCCCCATGTTCTATCATTAAGTGATTTATTGTCTTTTTCAATTAATAGAATTTTTTTGTCTCTAAAAAAATCATCTTCAATCATTGCATTAGCCAATAATAATCCAGATGCACCTGCCCCACAAATGATATAGTCAAAAGATTGTCGCATTTTCATATTACTTGTCTAATGAATTTTTTAATTTAGCAAACTAATTAACATCAAGCTAATAAGAACTAGTTAATTTTTTACAAATATGAATGAAATTATTGAATATTTTTCAAAATTAGATCCAGTCCAAGGTGCTCTTTACGCAACTTTATTTACTTGGGGAGTTACAGCTCTAGGAGCATCTACTGTTTTCTTGTTTAAAACAATGAGTAGAATGGCACTAGATGGTATGTTAGGATTTACAGGTGGAGTTATGGTGGCAGCAAGTTTTTGGAGTTTATTATCTCCTGCGATAGAAATGAGTGCTGGAGAGGGATTTGTTAAAGTAATGCCTGCAGCAATTGGATTTGGATTGGGAGCATTATTTATTTTTGCAATTGATAAAGTTTTACCACACATTCATATAAATTTTAAAGAAGCAGAGGGTATAAAAACCCCATGGAGAAGAACAACACTTTTAACTTTAGCTATAACTCTTCATAATATACCTGAAGGACTTGCTGTTGGAGTTTTATTTGGTGGAGTAGCAGCGGGCATACCAGAAGCCTCTATTGCTGGAGCTGTTGTTTTAGCTTTTGGAATTGGTCTTCAGAATTTTCCAGAAGGAATAGCTGTTGCTATGCCTTTAAGAAGGTCTGGAGTTAGTAGATTTAAGAGTTTTTGGTATGGACAATTATCTGCAATTGTTGAACCAATAGCAGGTGTAATAGGTGCATTAGCTGTAACATTTTTTACTCCTATATTGCCATATGCTCTTGCTTTTGCTGCAGGTGCAATGATTTTTGTTGTTGTTGAAGAGGTTATTCCTGAAACTCAGCAAGATAAATATACCGATATAGCTACATTAGGTTTTATAGGAGGATTTATAATTATGATGATGCTAGATGTTGCTCTTGGATAGGGCTATTCTTTATTAAAAGGATCCCACCCTTCGCTGCTTATATTAATCTTTTGACCAATACTTGTAATCATACAGTTATCATTTTTTTTCTTAGTACAACTTCCTAAAACTGAAAATAATGGATGGTCAATAATTTTTTTTGAATTTTTTTCTGAAACAGTAAACAGTAATTCATAATCTTCTCCTCCATTTAAAGCAGCAACTGTAGGATTTATTTTAAACTCATTACAAATATTTTTAGTTTCATCTGAAACGGGTATTTTGTCTTCATATATATGAATTGAAATATTAGAGGAACTAGATAAGTGATTAATTTCTGTAGATAACCCATCACTAATATCAATCATAGAAGTAGGAACAATACTTAACTCATCTAATACTTTAACTACATCTTTTCTTGCTTCCGGTTTTAGTTGTTTTTGAATACAATATGTATAAGTTGATAAATCAGGCTGCGAATTTGGATTAACTTCAAAGACTGACTTTTCTCTTTCTAAAACCTGGAGTCCCATATACGATCCTCCAAGATCTCCACTAACAACAACAATATCTCCATCTTTTGCACCAGATCTTTTTACAATTTTTTTCTTATCAATACTTCCTATACATGTAACGGATATAATAAGTCCTTTATCACTAGATGTTGTATCTCCTCCAACAAGGTCTAGACTATATTCAGAACATGCAGCATTAATTCCATCATAAATAGCTTGAATTGCATCAAGCTTAAATCTATTTGAAGCTGCAATAGAAACTAATATTTGAGAAGGATAAGCATTCATAGAAAGTATATCAGACACATTAACTATAATAGATTTATACCCTAAGTGTTTAAGTGGCATGTATGATAAATCAAAATGTACACCTTCAACCAGTATATCTTTAGAAACAACAATTTCTTTTTGATGAAAGTTAAGTATAGCTGCATCATCTCCTATTCCAAGAGTGCTAGATTTATTAGATAGTTTAAAAGATTTAGTTATTTTTTTTATTAAATCAGTCTCTGTAATATTAGAAAGATTTTCTTCTTTTCCCATATTCAAAAGTACTCTAAAACTCTGGATATGTTGTATATTTGCAGATAGAATTAGGAATTAAGATAATGGCTTATACAGAAGAAGAATTAAAGAAAAATCTAGAGACTCAAGAGTATGAATATGGCTTCTATACAGATATTGACTCTGAAACATTTCCTAGTGGGCTTAATGAAAAGATAATTAGGAAAATTTCTGAAAAGAAAAATGAGCCTAAGTGGATGACAGAATGGCGTCTTGAGGCATATAGTTTATGGAAGGAAATGGAGGAGCCTGATTGGTCAAGCTTGAAATATGAAAAACCAGATTTTCAAAATATTTCGTATTATTCTGCCCCTAAAAAAAAACAAAATTTAAAATCATTAGATGATGTTGATCCAGAGCTTATTAAAACGTTTAATAAACTTGGAATTTCTATAGATGAGCAAAAGAGATTAAGTGGAGTAGCAATGGATGTAGTGGTTGATTCTGTATCAGTTGCAACATCATTTAAAGATACTTTATCAGAAAAAGGAATTATTTTTTGTTCAATTTCAGATGCAATAAAAAATCATCCTGAACTAGTAAGGAAATATATAGGAACGGTTGTACCTAAAAAAGATAATTATTATGCTGCTTTAAACTCAGCAGTATTTTCAGATGGATCATTCTGTTATATCCCAAAAGGAATTAAGTGTCCAATGGAACTATCAACATATTTTAGAATTAATCAAGCTGGAACTGGACAATTTGAAAGAACTCTATTAATTGCTGACAAAGAGAGTTATGTTAGTTATTTAGAGGGTTGTACGGCTCCATCTCGAGATGAAAATCAATTACATGCTGCTGTTGTTGAGCTAATTGCTCTTGATGATGCTGAAATAAAATATTCAACTGTTCAGAACTGGTATCCTGGTGATAAACAAGGAAGAGGGGGTGTATATAATTTTGTAACTAAAAGAGGAATTTGTCATGATAGAGCAAAAATATCATGGACGCAGGTTGAGACAGGATCTGCAGTTACATGGAAGTATCCATCTTGTATATTAAAAGGAAATGATTCCATTGGTGAGTTTTATTCTATTGCTGTTACAAATAATTTTCAGCAAGCAGATACTGGAACAAAAATGATTCATCTTGGGAAGAATACTAAAAGCACAATTATTTCAAAAGGGATCTGTGCTGGGAAATCACAAGGTAGTTATAGAGGTCTTGTAAAAATTTCACCACGTGCTGATAATGCTAGAAACTTTTCGCAATGTGATTCTCTTTTAATGGGCAATAATTGTGGAGCTCATACATACCCATATATTGAAGCTCAAAATAAAACAGCAACAATTGAACATGAGGCAACAACAAGTAAAATTGGTGAAGATCAAATTTTTTATTGTAATCAAAGAGGGATTGATACTGAGAAAGCAATTGCTCTAATAGTAAATGGTTTTAGTGCAGAAATTTTGAATAAGTTACCAATGGAGTTTGCAGTTGAAGCAAAAAAACTTCTAGAGATTTCATTAGAAGGTTCAGTAGGATAAAATAAAATAATATGTTAGAAATAAATAATTTACATTGTAAAATTGAAGGTAGATCAATCTTAAAGGGAGTTAATATAAAAGTTAATAAAGGGGAAATCCATGCAATTATGGGACCAAATGGCTCTGGTAAAAGTACTTTAGCTAATGTAATATCAGGACATGAAGATTATGAGGTTACTAAAGGAAATCTTTATTTTAAATCTAATGAAATCAATGATTTAAGCGCTTCTGAAAGAGCCCATGAAGGAATTTTTATGTCCTTCCAATATCCTGTTGAAATACCTGGACTAACAGTTACTAATTTTATTAAAACCGCAATAAATGAATCTCGAAAAGCAAAAGGTCTTGATGAGATGAGCTCTAGAGAAATGTTAAAAAAGATTAGAGAAAAATCTTTGTTACTGGATATTGATTCAAAATTTTTATCAAGATCTCTTAATGAAGGATTCTCAGGTGGAGAGAAAAAAAGAAATGAAATTTTTCAAATGGTGATGTTAGAACCAGAGCTAGCTGTTTTAGATGAAACAGATTCTGGATTAGATATAGATGCATTAAAAATTGTTGCCAATGGTGTAATGAAATATAGTAATGAGGATAATGCTGTAGTTGTTATAACGCACTACCAAAGGCTACTTGATTATATAGTCCCTGACTTTGTTCATGTTGTTTTAGATGGAAAAGTTGTTAAATCAGGTGATAAATCCTTAGCTAAGAAAATAGAAGATAAAGGATATGATTGGTTAAAAAAAGAGAAAAAATAAAAAATGGATTTTAAAGAGAAATTATTGGATTCTCATTTAGTTTTTGAACAAGATGTTGATTTATTGCATCCAATTCATAAATATAGAAAAGAAGCTTTAAAAAGGTTTGAAGAAGATGGGTTCCCTAGTAAAAGGGATGAATTATGGAAGTATACATCTCTTGCTTCAATTATTCAAAAAGATTATCATTTAAGCCCTACTTCAGATAGTAATATTGAGTTAAAGGATATTAAAAAGTATTCTATAAATGATATAGATTCATTTAAACTAGTATTTATTGATGGAGTATTTAGCCCTTTTCTTTCAAAAACCACTCATGATGGAATGGATATTTGTGTTTTATCTGCAGCTATCTCCAAGTCAAAATATAAGAAAACTATCAAGAAGTATTTTAATAAAATTGTCCCATCGGATGATAGCTTATCATCACTAAACACTTCATATACTAAAGAAGGGGCATACATATTAATACCGAAGGATATTGAGCCTGAAGATCCAATACAAATTTTGCATTTCTCAACAGGGAATCAAAACTCAATATGGCTTCAACCTAGAAATTTAATTATTGCAGAGAGTAACGCTAGTGTCCAGATTATTGAAAGACATCAATCTTTAACTGATCATAAAGTTGTAACGAATAGTGTTACAGAAATTTATGCTGAGAATAATTCTTTTATTGATTATTATAAAATTCAAAATGATCTTCTAAGTTCTTCTTTAATTGATAATACATTTATTAGTCAGGAGAAAGACAGTAATGTTAGTGTTCATACATTTTCTTTTGGGGGGAATCTTACAAGAAATAATTTAAGATTCTTCCATAAAGGATCTAATATCTCATCAACCCTTAAGGGCTTAACAATATTAGAGTCAAAGCAACATGTTGATCACAATACTCTTGTAAACCACGCAAAACCAAATTGTGAAAGTCACCAAGATTATAAAGGAATCTTTTCTGATAGTTCAATTGGAGTTTTTAATGGAAGAATAATCGTTGAAAAAGAAGCTCAAAAAACTAATGCTTTTCAGCAAAATAACAATATTTTAATAACTGATAAATCAAAAGTTAATACTAAACCTCAACTAGAAATATTTGCAGATGATGTTAAGTGTTCTCACGGTTGTACTGTTGGACAATTAGACAAACAGGCCCTTTTTTATCTTAAATCAAGGGGAATTCCAGAAAAGGAAGCACGCGCATTGCTAACATATGGATTTGCAAATAATGTTCTTGAAAGTGTAAGAATCCCAAATCTAAATAGAAAAATAAAAAAATTAATTGCTTCTAAACTTGGAGTTAATTTAGGATTTGATTTATAAATGAAAGATGTTTACAAAATAAGGGAAGACTTTCCAATTTTAAATAAAAAGATCAATGGAAGTGATCTAGTTTATTTTGATAATGCAGCTACATCTCAGACTCCAAAACAAGTCATACAGAAAATAGTAGAATATTATGAAAATTATAACTCAAATATTCATAGAGGTCTTCATTCTTTAAGTGCTGATGCTACAAATCAATATGAACTATCAAGAAAAAAAATTCAAAATCATTTTGGAATCAAAAATGATTGTGAGGTTATTTTTACTTCTGGAACAACTCATGGTATAAATATTATTTCTTCAGGATTAGAATCCAAAATTAATAGTTCTGATGAATTAATTGTATCTGAAATGGAACATCATTCTAATATTGTTCCATGGCAAATTCTTTGTGAAAAAACAGGTGCAAAATTAAAAGTAATTCCAATGGAAGATAATGGTTCTCTTGATATTGGAGCTTTCAAAAAGATGCTTAATAAAAATGTAAAGTTTGTATTTGTAAATCATGTTTCAAATTCTCTTGGAACAATAAACCCAATTAAAGAGATAATAGATCTATCGCATAAAAATAATACTAAAGTTCTTATTGATGGAGCTCAGGGTGCTGCACATTTTAAAATCAATTTATCAGAACTAGATGTAGACTATTATGTTGCTTCAGCCCATAAGCTTTGTGGTCCTACAGGTGTTGGATTTCTTTATGGAAAATTAGAGTTACTAGAAGATTTACCTCCTTATCAAGGTGGTGGAGAAATGATTTCTAGTGTAACGTTTAAAAAAACTGAGTATGCTAATTTGCCACATAAATTTGAGGCAGGGACACCAAATATTTCTGGAGTAATTGGTTTTGGAGCGGCTATTGATTATATGAATGATATTGGCTTTGATAATATTGAATCTTATGAGCAAGAACTTTTAAAATATGCTACAGATAGGTTAAACAAGATACCAGGAATAAAAATATATGGAAATCTTGAAAATAAAATTTCAGTAATATCTTTTAATTTATCTAATCATCACCCATCAGATATTGGGTCTATTCTTGATCAATTTGGAATTGCTGTTAGGACAGGTCAACATTGTACTCAGCCAGTTATGGATTATTACAAAATTCCAGGAACAGTTAGAGTCTCTCTTTCATTTTATAATACTAAAAGTGAAATAGATTTACTTATTGATGCTTTACAAAAGGCATCAAACATGTTGGGATAATTCACTATTTTTGAATGTGGGAACTATTGAATCTATACAACAAGATATTGTCGATGAATTTGATTTTTTTGATGATTGGTCTGAAAAATATCAATACTTAATTGATCTAGGTAAAAATTTACCAGATTTTAATGAAACAAATAGAATTGATGAAAATTTAGTCAAAGGATGTCAAAGCAATGTTTGGCTTCATGCTGAAATAATTGATGATAAGATAGTTTATACTGCCGATAGTGATGCAATTATTTCAAAAGGCATTATATCAATATTAATATCTGTTTTTTCTGGTCAAAAGCCAGACGCTATAATTAAAGCTAAAATGGATTTTATTGATAAGATAGGACTGAGTAATCATTTATCACAAACAAGAGCAAATGGTTTATTGTCTATGGTAAAACAAATAAAATTATATGCAATTGCCTATAATTCTAAAAAGTAAGTTATGAGTGAAAAAAAAATTGATCCAAATCTTCTAGGAGAAAAAATAGTTAAAGAATTGAAACAAGTTTTTGATCCTGAAATTCCAGTAGATGTATATGAATTAGGCCTTATTTATGATGTTTTCATTAATGAAGATAATGAGGTTAAAATTTTAATGACATTAACTTCCCCAAATTGTCCAGTTGCAGAGAGTCTTCCAAAAGAAGTTGAAGACAAGGTGAAATCTATTGATGATGTTAAAGATGCTGAGGTTGAAATAACATTTGACCCTCCATGGACTAAAGATTTAATGAGTGATGAAGCTAAGCTTGAGCTTGGCTTTATGTAAGAACATTGAAATTAACTTAATGAGAATCCTATTATTAATTTCTGTATTTATTTTTTCTCAAATAATGTATTCTCAAGAATCAGAGAAAATAGATTCATTGTGGACAAAACGAGGAAAGGCTGGATTGCTTTTAAATCAAACAGGTTTTAGTGACTGGGTAGGTGGAGGAACTAATAATTTTTCAGGCACTCTGAAATTTGACTATGAATGGAGATATAGATATTTAGGATGGGATTGGTTAACAAATGTTGAATCTGCATTTGGTTTAGCAAAATTTAAAAATGCACCCTTTGCAAGAAAAATTGATGACAGAATTTTAGTCCAGTCAATAATTGGTAAAAAGTTTACAAAGAATTTATCTTTTTCGGCTTTTTTTAATTTCAATTCTCAGATAGGTAATGGATATAAGTATTCTAAGGATACTCAAAATAATGAAACTAGAGAGCTCAAAACAAGAATTTTTTCTCCATCTTATTTTCAGTTAGGTTCAGGTTTCCTCTGGAAAAAAGACAAGAAATTATGGATGAACTATTCTCCTATCGCAGCAAGACTTATTCTTGTGAGTAAAAAGTTTACTAATAATTTAAATGTTGGCGAATCTTATTATGGTGTTATAAAAGATAAGGGGTCAAGGTATGAATTAGGCTCAAATTTGACCTTTCATTCTGAAGGAAAAATTTTAGAAAATGTTAACTATAAACAAGATTTGAAATTATTTTCGAACTATCTTGATAAACCTGCAAATATAGATTTAGATTATTTGATAGAAATTGATCTTGATGTCAATCCTTTTCTATCAACACAGTTAATAATGCAATTTGTTTATGATGATAACTCAATTGCAAGGCTTCAAATAAGAGAAATTATTGGTATAGGGGTTCAGCTGAAATTAGATTAAAGAATTGGATAAAACTGAGAAAATATTAATTATATCATATTACTGGCCACCAGCAGGAGGATCCGGCGTTCAAAGGTGGATGTATTTTTCTAAATATCTCTTAAAGTTTAATTTTAAGCCAATTATCCTATCAGTTAATCCATTATATGCTTCTTATCCATCTATTGATGAAAGCTTAGAGAAGCAAGTTCATAATATAGAGTTACACAAAACTTTCTCTTTAGAAGCTCTAAAGTTTTATCGCCTTTTTTACTCTGATAGACGAATTCCACAATCTGTAATTCCTAAAAAGACATTTTTTGATAAAATTATAGCATTTATAAGATTAAATTTTTTTGTCCCTGATGCTAGAATTGGATGGAATCCTTTTGCTATAAGAAAAGCCTTAAAAATTATAAAAAATCAGAATATAAAATATATAATTACTACTGGTCCTCCCCATTCAACTCACTTAATTGGACTTAAAATTAAAAAATTAACAGAGGTTAAATGGTTGGCTGACTTTCGTGATCCTTGGCAAGAAATATTTTACTTAAAAGACTATTTTAGATTTAATCTTATTAAAAACCTTGATTTAAGATTAGAAAAAAAAGTTCTTAGATCTTCTGATGGAATAATAACAACAGTTGGGGATAAATATCACTCCATTCTTAAGAATAAAATCCTTGTAAAACAAAAATTCTTTTCAATTTACAATGGATATGATAAACAAGAATTTGATAAAGTTGAGTCAACTAGACCAAATTATTTTAATATAGTTTTTACAGGTGTGCTTTCAGAAAATAATAATTATAATATATTTTTAAAAGCAATTCAAAGACTAGATCCACTTAAGAATCATCAAAAAATTAAATTTAATCTAGCAGGGCATATTGACAACCATATAATTGATTTCTTTTCAAAGTTTATTGACATACAATCAGCAGGATATTTGCCTCATAATCAAGCTATTAAATTGATGAAATCTTCTCATTTATTAGTTAATTTTAATTATCAGGGAACAGATACACCAGACATGATTTCTGGTAAACTCTTAGAGTACCTTGCTACAGGATCACCTATTCTTAATATATCACATATTGATTCAGAATCAGAGTCTCTTATTTCATTATCAGAAGATTCAGTTACTTTCTCAGAAAATGATTTGGATCAACTAGTGAACTATATATCTAAAAGTTATAATACTTGGCTTAAAGGGGAGTTTAAGGAAAAAATTCCAAATAATATAAGTGAGTTTTCAAGGCTAAACCTTACTAGATCTTTAGCAAATATTATTAGAGATATATAGCGTTACTTATACAAATTTTTTTCTATTATATAACTGTATACTTCTTTTGGTAGATAGCTTTGAATATCACTTCCTTCTTTCATTTTTTTTCTTATTTCCTCACTTGAAACTTTAATTTGAGGTGCATCGAGTATCATAATCTTAGAATTACTAATTATTCCTTTGTCTATAGCATTCTTTTTTGTTCTTGGATAAACAAAAATATTAACAAGATCAAGAATCTTAGAATAGTCTTTCCATTGATGAAAATTAGCTAAGTTGTCTTCCCCAATAAGAAGTGTGAATTGAT
>Ga0066861_10000362_pt1 | contig 14034 bp, 12 predicted proteins | sample ETN02SmetaG_3_FD_66434 | JGI IMG/M metagenome (GOLD analysis project Ga0066861, IMG submission 66434) | Marine microbial and viral communities from oxygen minimum zone, Eastern Pacific Ocean - ETNP2014F10-02SV257 | ecosystem: Environmental > Aquatic > Marine > Oceanic ... | reverse complement strand
TGATGGCTATATTTCTTAGATTATTAACTGACATAGAATTTTGAAAGCCGCGATTATAAGACTTTCTATGTAATCTGCTATCAGTTTTTAGATACCATCGAGTGGGATAAAGGTTCGGGGCAGCAAATCTCTGCTAGAGATTCTTCAAGACTTGAACCGTCATGGCGGTTCAGTAGCTTAATAAAATTCTTTGCTTCTTTGTTACCTCTTTCCGCTGAGAGTAAGAAGTATTCCAGTGCCAAGGTAAGATTTTTATCAGTTACCTCCCCATTGGCGTAAATAATACCTATGTTAAAAGGAGCCTTTGAATGTCCTTCTTCGCTAGCCATTTGGTACCAATAAACAGCTTTCTCAAGATCTTTATCAATTCCTCTGCCGATATAATAATTAACGCCTGTATTGTATTGACTTACCGTCACACCCTGGGTGGCCAAAGAAAGGTCGTAGACGAAATCTTTCTCGTTATCTATAGCGTAAATAAAAGGTATGAAGCCAAACAGAAGGACTAAATAAATATATAGGGGTTTAAATGATCTCAAACAAGCTTTATTCCATGCTTACAACAACTTTACCTAGTACTTTTCTTTCTTCTAGGGTCTTTATCGCTTTTGCCGATTCATCTAAAGAGTAACTTTCGGAAACAAAAGGTTTAATTTTGCCATCCGCATGAAGATCAAAAAGTTCTTTAAAGTTTTGAGCATTCTCTGCTTGGTCAACTGCAGCAAACTGACCCCAAAATACTCCTAAGATTTGGCACTCCTTAAGAAGCGTTAAGTTGAGGGGCATTTTTGGTATTCCCGCTGTAAATCCAATAACTAAGTATTTCCCATGTCTTGCTATAGCTCTCAATGCAGGCTCAGCATAATCACCACCCACAAGATCATAAATCATATTTACACCGCCTCCAGAGACTTCCTTGATATCATCAGAGAACTTTTTTTGTAAGTCACGATCCATGTCCCTTTGATAAATTATCCCTTCATCAGCACCTTCTTTAATGCACAAATCAATTTTTTCTTGAGATGACGCTGCCGCTATGACTTTAGCGCCCATAGCTTTTGCAACATGGATAGCCGTAATTCCTAATCCGCCACCAGCCCCTAGAACTAAAACAGATTCTCCTGCTTTTAGCTCACCTCTTTGTTTGAAAGCATGATAGGTGGTTCCATAATTAAGAGGAAATCCTGCACCCGTTTGAAAGTCCATAGATTCCGGCAACGGCATAAGTTGATGTTCAGAATAAACACCTTTTTCTCGAAGACCTCCGGAACCAACACTCCCTATTACTCTATCTCCTACTTGATGCAAAGTAACTCCTTCGCCAACTGATTCAACTACGCCAGAGATTTCACTTCCAGGACTGAATGGAAAGGGCGGTTTAAATTGGTATAAGCCCTGAACTATTAAGACATCAGGGAAGCTGATGCCAGTTGCTTTGATATCAACAACAACTTGACCGGGACCAGCTTCTGGGTCAGGCACTTCTTCTACTTTGTGCGAATCTACCGGACCAAATTCATTACATATAAAAGCTCTCATAATATATTCCTATTAATTATAGATAGATAAATTAACGTTTCTTTATAAAACGTCAAGATATCTTCTCTAGAAATTCTTTTAAATAATCTTCAAAATCTTTTTGCTCTTTAGATTCTATATTTTTCTTGTCCTCAAAAGATTTTTTGCTGGCATCATGAAATAATTCATCTAAATTAGATTTTTCAGATGTCATGGTATTCTGATGCAGATTAGACATCTTATTACCAAGATCTCGAAATGAAAGGTCTTTGTCTTTCAGGTCTTCCAAAACCTGGCCACTTAGAGTTCCATTGGGAGTTACTAGATTTTCCTTTTGAACTGCAATAGATTGTAACCAATTTAAATTCTGGCCCTTAAACACCTCTTTATCCATAAATTCAGCTACTGTTTCTAGCTCTAGAAGGAGTTTATTGGCTTCCTCTTTTAAGAGAGCTGACCCATCTTCCGTTTCAAGCAAGGCTTCCTCATCTCTACCCTCGTTTACTACCTTTTCGTGGTTCCTTTGTATTCTAGAAGATTCTTCATGGCTAATTGGTGGGCTATCTGCAACAAAACAATAAATTAAAAGGGTGTCTAAGAAGTTAATCTGGTCTTCCGTTATTCCAATTGGGCTGTAAGGGTTTAAGTCAACACACCTTAGCTCGAGATAATCTATTCCTTCAGAACTTAAAATATTGAGAGGCCTTTCTCCCGTAGGGCAAACACGCTTGGGTCTGATGGTGCTGTAGTATTCATTTTCTATCTGAATCACAGAAGTGTTTAGCTGAACCCTTTCTTCTTCGATAAATTCACCAATTTCTTCATAAGGTTTATAAGTTTTAACCAGAGCATTCTTAAGATCAGAGCAATATTCCTCTATGCTGTTATAAGAAATATTTAAATCGTCTTGTGCTTTGCTGATATAACCCAAATCTCCCATTCTTAATGAAGTTGCAGAAGGTTTATAAAAGCCGCCTGAGGGAAGCTCTTCTAGGTCATGTTCTTTACCGGCAACAAAAGAGTTGCAGACTGCTGGAGAAGAGCCAAATAGAAGTAAATATATCCATCCAAACCTTTTAAAGTTTCTGGCCATACCGAGATAGGTCTCGTTTTTAAAAGACTGAATCTCTTGATTAGATTGTTGTGCAAGAACTTCTAAAAATTTATCTGAGAAAGAAAAGTTGTAATGTATACCTGCAATCGCTTGCATCATGCTACCGTATCTATTTGCAAGACCTCTTCGGTATATCGTCTTCATCATTCCTTGATTTGAACTTCCGTAATTCCCAATAGGTATCTCTTCATTTGAAGCTATTGGACAAGGCATGCTGAATGGCCAAAGATATTCATTATCAATGTTGTTGTAAACGAATACATGTAATTCTTCAAGAAAGTCCAGGCACTCTTTGGCGCTATTAAAGGTTGGGGTAATTAGCTCTAGAAGTGATTCAGAAAAATCAGTTGTGATATATGGGTTGGTGAGGGCTGATCCTAATTTAGAAGGGTGCGGAAGTTTAGAAATTTCTCCTTTGTTGCTTACCCTTAAGCTTTCCTTCTCTATTCCTCTATTGATCAGATTTAATTCTGGGAGAGCCTCAGATTTCCTTAAATCTTCTAAAGAAAATCTCATGATTTTTTTTATTTATTTAGGCCCCGCACTAACTATTGCTTCACCAACGTCAAATTTTTTAAAGTTATCTTTAAATTGGTTTACTAATTTGTCTTCATAAGACTTGTATAAAGAAGGATCTTCCCAGTTTTTAATTGGGTTGAGTAGTTTAGAATCCACTCCAGCAACATTTAAAGGAACATCCAAGTTCATGCCATCAATTCTTTCAGTCTCGGAACCAGCCAGGTCTCCAGACTGGATAGCGCTTATTATTGACCTCGTTACAGGTATATCAAATCTTTTACCTGTCCCGTAAGGACCTCCCGTCCAACCAGTATTAACCAAATAAACATTACTTCCGAACTCTTCAATTCTTTTCATTAGCAGGTCTGCGTATACTCCAGCTGCTCTAGGGAAGAAAGGAGCTCCGTAACAGGTAGAAAACGTTGTTTTGAAGGCTTCAGTTGAGCCTACTTCAGTAGATCCAATGGCTGCAGTGTAACCGCTTAGAAAATGGTAGGCGGCTGCCTCTTTAGAAAGAATAGAGACTGGAGGGATAACTCCCGATAAATCGCAAGTAAGAAAAATAACTGCATTGGGCTCACCTGCCGCATTTTCATCAGCTCTTTTTTCTATATGCTCCCTTGGGTAGACCACTCTGGTGTTCTCCGTTAAAGAAGAATCGCTGTAATCTGGCTCTTTGGTGTCAGAGTCGATGACAACATTTTCCATAACGCTTCCTTTTCTTATGGCATCCCAGATAACAGGTTCATTTTTTTGAGTGAGGTCTATGCATTTTGCATAACAACCGCCTTCAAAGTTAAAAACTGCCCCTGGCCCCCATCCATGTTCATCATCACCTATTAAATTTCTATCAGGGTCTGCAGATAAGGTGGTTTTTCCCGTTCCAGAAAGACCGAAGAATAAACATACTTCTCCGTCAGAGTTGACGTTGGAGGCGCAATGCATAGGTAAAACATTTTTTTCGGGAAGTAGGAAGTTTTGAACAGCAAACATTGATTTTTTCATTTCCCCTGCATAAGGCATCCCCGCGAGAAGAACTTTCCTGGAAGTAAAATTAAGAATAACAACGCCGTCACTATTAGTCTGGTCAGCCTCAGGGTCACAAACAAATTCAGGTGCACTTAGTATCTGCCAGGCTTCCTTGTTATTAGGATTAAATTCGGTTGGCCTTATGAACATTTGCTTACCAAATAGGTTATGCCAAGCCCACTCTGTCCTAATGTCTACTGGCACGTAATGTTCAGAATGTTCACCAACATGTAAAGAAGAGACAAAGCTATCTTTCGAATCTAAGTAGGCCTCAACTTTACTCCAAAGTTTATCAAAAGCCTCGGATTCAAAAGGTCTATTAACTTCACCCCAATCAACTGAATCTTTTGTTGAGTCGTCACTAACTATAAACCTGTCCAGCGGACTTCTGCCGGTTCTTTTACCGGTTTTTACAAGAAGAGCTCCATTGGCTGCAATTTCGCCTTCCCCTCTTTGAAGAGATTCTGAGATAAGATCCTCGACTGATAAATTCTCTAAGATTTTAGACATCTATTTATGCTTTAAACTGGTTAATGAATTGGTCAGTATTATATAGATTTAATTTCTTTTATGAGAATGAATTTCATTTGCAGAAATGTAGGTTTTAGTTAGATATACAAAGATAATAAGAAATCCAACTAGCAACCATCCGGGTATACTAATTCCCATAAAGCTCCACAAAACCTCAGCACAATTCCCATCACCCGTTATAGCCATAATTAAAACTTCTAAGAAGGGTAATGTGTCTAAAAGATAATCTACGTCCGGAGCACAACTAGGCACTAATTCGGCAGGCAGGCTTTGTAAATAAAGTTGTCTTAAAGAAAGACCAATGCCAGCAAAAAGAGCCACATACGAAGCGAGCAAAAATCCTTTAAAAGTTTTTAGGTTCTTGGGATTAGTTAAATAGCCTATGGCAGCAATTAATCCTAAAATTAAAACGGCCCCTCTTTGCATGTAACAAAGCATGCAAGGTTTAAGTGATAGAAAATGCTCCATGAAAAGAGCGACGGCCATCATGCCCAAGCAAATAAAAAATAGAATTCCAAAAGTTCTTTTGGTGTTGTTAAATAAAAAATTCATCAATGAGCTTGGTCCCAATTATTACCAATACCTATATCAACCTCCAAGGGCACATCGAGATTAGCTGCCTCTTGCATAGATTTTGTTAGCAGCTCAACGACTTTGTCAGTTTCCTTTGTTGGGGTATCAACAATTAATTCATCATGAACCTGGAGTGTGAGCTGTGCTTTCAATTTAGATTCTTTTAAAGATTTATGAGCATTAATCATGGCTATTTTCATTATATCGGCTGCTGACCCTTGGACGGGCGCATTGATGGCCACTCTTTCAGAAGCTTGTCTTCGAATGGCATTGCTTGCATTTATATCTCTTAAGTACAACCTTCTTCCAAAGAGAGTTTCAATGTATCCGGTATCACGCGCCTCGTCTTTAGTCGTTTCCATATAGGCCTTTACTCCTGGGTATTTTTCGAAGTACATGGCCATGTATTCAGCTGCTAAATTTCTATTAATGCCCAGCTGTTTTCCTAAACCAAAAGCTGAGATGCCATATATAAGACCAAAATTTATAGCTTTTGCGTTCCTCCTTAAATCTGCGGTTACTTTGTCTAGGTTTACATCAAAAACTTCACTAGCTGTTTTAGAGTGAATGTCTTCCCCTTGATTAAAGGCTTCTAAAAGCCCCTTGTCTTTGGACAAATGAGCCATGACTCTTAATTCGATTTGAGAATAATCAGCAGAAATAATCTTGTTACCCTTTGTTGCTTCAAAGGCTTGTCTTATTCTTCTACCGTCTTCGGTTCTAATTGGTATGTTCTGGAGGTTAGGATCTGAAGAAGATAATCTACCTGTCGTAGTAACGGCTTGATGAAAAGACGTATGCACTTTGCCAGTATTTGGTGAGATTTGGCCAGGTAATTTATCTGTGTAGGTAGATTTAAGTTTACTCAGAGTCCTGTGTTCAAGTAAAACCTTAGGAAGCTCATACTCTTCTGATAGTTCTTGTAAAACCTTTTCGTCAGTAGAAGGTTGTCCTCCAGGTGTTTTTTTGATCACCCGATAATTTAGCTTTTCAAAAAATATTTCTCTGAGCTGTTTTGTAGAACCAAGATTAAACTCTTCTCCAGCTATTTCATAAGCCAATTTTTCTAGTTTTTTTATTCGAGATTCAAGGTCCTTAGACTGAGAAGCTAAAATCTTTGAATTGAGCAGAGTCCCATTCTGCTCCATATCAGATAGAACTTCGATTAGTGGAATTTCTATCTCCTCCATTAATTTCTTTAAGGATTTTATCGAATTTAATTTGGGTTCCAATACTTGATAAAGTCTTAAGGTTATATCAGCATCTTCAGCTGCGTAGTTAGTTGCCAAGTCCAGAGGAACTTTATCAAAAGTGACTTGCTTTGCCCCTTTGCCTGCGACCTCTTCAAAGGTTGAAGTCTTGTGATTTAAATAAAACGAGGACAAAGCATCAAGATTATGCCTAGTGGCAGATGCATCCAGTACATAGCTCATCATCATGGTGTCGTTCTTAATCGAATTTATATTTATTCCGTAACGAGCAAGAATATTCCTATCAAATTTTATATTTTGCCCAATTATTTTATCTTTCGTTTGTTCAAGGAAGGGCTTTAGTTTTTTTAGAACAATTTGTTCTTCAAGTTGAGGCACTTCCTGCTTTTCATGGCCAAAAGGAATGTAATAAGCCTTGCCAGCTTCAAAGGCCAAGGATACTCCTACCAGATCAACATCCATATAATCTAAACCTGTTGTTTCTGTATCTATGGCTATAACTTTAGACTTGCTGGCCGCTTTGATAATTTTATCTAATGACTTCTCCGAGTTGATCAGTTCGTAATTACTATTCAACTGTTTAGGTTTTTGGGCTTGTTGTCTAGGTTCTTCTTGGAGCCAAGATTTAAACTCTAACTCTTCGTAAATCTTTGTTAACCCTTCTGTGTCTTCTTTATTAACTTTAAGTTCTTCTATTCCAAAAGGCAGTTCGACATCTCTCTTTATGGTTACAAGATCGTGGGCCAATTTTAATGTATCAATAGAACTTCTAAGATTTTCTCCCACCTTGCCGCCTAAGCTCTCAGCATTTTTAATTACATTTTCTAGGTTTGTGTATTCATCTAACCACTTTACTGCAGTCTTAGGGCCCACCTTGTCAACACCAGGAACGTTATCAGATTTGTCTCCAATAAGTGCCAAGTAGTCTGTGATGTGTTCTGGAGGCACCCCAAATTTCTTTTTAACCCCTGATTCATCTAGAAGTTCTCCAGTCATTGTGTTTACAACACTTACATTTTTACAGACCAACTGCGTCATGTCTTTATCTCCGGTGGAGATAACCGCATCCAGTTTCTTTTTTCTTGCTTGTTCAGCTAAAGTCCCTATTACATCGTCAGCTTCAACTCCCGAGATCATGATTAATTTTATTCCCATTAATTGAATGATTTTGTGGATGGGTTCAATCTGTGAAACTAGATCCTCTGGCATAGGGGGGCGATTGGCTTTGTATTCTTTATACATGTCATGCCTAAAAGTTTTCCCTTTGGCATCAAAAACCACTGCGAGATCACTTTCAGGATGATCAATAAGTATTCTCTTTATCATACTGACAACACCCTTAATGGCACCTGTAGGCTGGTTCTTGCTGTTTTCAAGTGGTGGCAAAGCATGGTACGCCCTATACAGATAGGAGGAACCGTCCACTAAAATAATAGGATCTTCTTTGGAGCTCATTTAATTAAATCTAATACTTGCTTGCTGATTTTTATCCCTCAAGTTTAATTTTAACCTAACAAAACTTAATTAAATAAACATAAATAAATATGAACTTTTTCATCGGGCAAATGTCTTAAATATGTAGGGTAAATAATATTAAACTCTAGTCCGCAAGTAAGCTTCGAGTAACCCCAAATACTCGAAGCTTTTACTCACTAAACAAGTCAACCATAGCCTCAACCAATTCATTTACCCCTTCTTTTGTTGTTGCGGAAGTTGATATAACAAAGTTTCTCGTCGAAAGATTTTTTAATTTATCAAGAGCTCGCAGCTGCTCTTGAGAAGCCTTGTTTTTAGATAATTTATCTGATTTATTTAATAGGATTACTAAAGGAAGGTTCTTAACCTCACACCAATTAATTAGTGTTAGGTCATCATCCTTAAAAGGATGTCTGATATCCATAATTATTACTAAAGCTTTTAGACTTTTTCGCTTATTTAAATAATTGTCGATACTAACGCCCCAGTCAGCTCTCATAGACTTTGATACTTTTGCATACCCATAACCTGGTAAATCAATGATCTTATTGTTTTTATCTTTATCAACCTTAAATACATTAATAGACTGGGTTCTACCAGGCGTTTTACTTGTCTTGGCCAGCTTCTTGTTGTTAGTTATCGCATTCAATACACTGGACTTACCGCAATTGGATCTCCCACAAAAGGCAATCTCTGATCCAGAATCGTCAGGCAGGTCGTCATAAGAAGGATAGCTTCCTATGAAGACTGAGTTTTGTAAGAAATTATGACTAACCATATGAAAATTATAATTTAAAGGAACGGCCTTAAAGGTTAGTATATAATGACGCCGCGCCACATCATACAACATGAATTTATAAATGAGATTTAAGCTATCAATTATTTTTATATCTTCAATTTTACTCGTAGGAGCAGGAGATGCTCCTTCTGTGAAAGAGAAAGGAGACGCTGAAACAGGTAAAGGCCTAGTTTCTGCTTGCTCTGCATGTCATGGGGCAGATGGAAATAGTTTGGCTGGCATATGGCCCTCATTAGCTGGACAAAACTATAAATATCTATTGAATCAATTGCGACTTGTTAAGTCGGGCGACAGGGAAATAATTGAAATGATCGGTCAGCTGGACAATCTAAGTGACCAAGATCTAAAAGACATCTCCGCCTTTTATTCCGTTCAAAGTAATGTGATAGGTCAAGTAGAAGAAGATAAACTTGAATTAGGAAGAAAGTTATATTATTCAGGCAATTTAGAGAAAGGAGTTCCTGCTTGCACTGCTTGTCACTCACCTAGAGGCCTAGGTAACGCCCCTGCAGCCTATCCTCTGTTAAGTGGTCAGCAACCCGATTATGTAACTAAGGCTTTAAAGGATTATAGATCAGGCAAAAGACTGAATGAGGATCCTTCTAAAATTATGATAGATATAGCTTATAAGCTTGATGATAATGAAATAGAGGCCTTATCTAGCTTTGTTCATGGTCTTCACTAAACCGTTATGTTTTCTAGAGCTTTAATATTTTCATTTATAACCCTTCTTCTTTTGTCTTGTTCTGGTGAAGACAATTCAGAAACCCCATCAAAGCAAACTAATGATAGATACAAGTCAGGTGTTCATTACGAGATTATTGATAATCCAACCTCTGTAAGGGATTCTTCTAAGGTAGAGGTGATCGAAGTCTTTTGGTTTGGCTGCAATCATTGTTATGCTTTAGAACCATATTTAGCGAGATGGAAGAAGGATATGCCTCAAGGAGTGAATTTCTCAAAATCACCCGCAACTTGGAACGAAGTTTTAAAGACACACGCTAGAATATATTACACAGCCAAAGCTCTTGGCATAGAGCAGCAATTTATCCCTGCAGCTTTTAACACGATTCAGAATGAAGGAAGAAGGCTTACCGGAAATACCGAACTAGAATATTTCTTTAAAGGCTTTGATGTAGAAAGAGAAAAGTATAAATCTGTTTCTAAATCCTTTGGTGTAAGCAATGCCGTCGATCAAGCCGACAAAAGAATGAAGCAGTGGGGCGTTACGGGAGTTCCAGTGATCATAGTAAATGGAAAATACAGGGTTGGTGCTTCAAGAGCAGTTGGAACGGATGGTCTTTTTGATGTTGTAAATTTCCTTATCGAAAAAGAGAAGAAATATTCTACTGCTAATTAGTTTTGAATAAATTTCCTGTTTGTCCCATTTTCGTACCAGCCAATAGATTGGAATGGGTAGAGAAAACCTTTAATAAAGGAACTGATGCCGTCATTATCGACTTAGAAGACTCTGTTCCAAAAGAACAAAAAGATGAGGCAAGAACTAATCTATTTTCTTACTTAGATTCCCATGACTTTGATAAAACTATTCTAATTAGAGTCAATCCTGTAGATGGAGGATTCGGCAAAGATGACATGAAAGTCTTGTCAGAACTTTCTTCAAAAATCGATGCCTTTATGCTACCGAAAATAGAAGAAGTGGCCTCCCTAAATGATCTCCCTAGCAATTTAATTGCTTTAATTGAAACCCCTAAATCTATTCAGAATCTTGAGGAAATAGCCAGCCACAAGAACGTTATTGGAATTGCATTAGGCGGCGCTGATCTAAGTGCAAGTCTTGGTTCGGATATGAGTTGGGATTCTTTACTTTTCACTAGGTCCAAAATCATTTTAGAGGCAGCTGCAAATAACTTATTCACAATAGATAGTCCATTCATGAACATAGAAGACGTATCTAGTTTAGAGAATGAATCTGTTCTTTCTAATGGCTTGGGGTTTGATGGCAAAGCTGCTATTCATCCTAATCAGATTGAAACCATAATTAAATCTTTCTTGCCTAATGAAGCAGATATTCAAGAGGCTAAAGAAATTATTAAATTATTTAACTCTAGTTCTGAAGCCGTAATAGCTTTTAAAGGAAAAATGATAGACTTGCCAATTGTTCTTTCAATGGAAAAGAGATTAAGGCTTGTAGGAATAGACCCTAAAAATATAGACTGACATTTAGGAGAAGACAATGGTAAAAAAGGTAAAGGAAATTTCACCAGGCAGATATAGAGAAAGTTTTGGAAGATATTATGAAGAGTTTGTCGTAGGAGATGTTTATGAGCATAGGCCAGGAAGAACAATAACCCAAACTGATAATATCTGGTTTACTTTGCTGACTATGAATCAGCACCCCTTACATATTGATGAAGAGTACGGAAAAGGCACTGAGTTTGGAAAAACTTTGGTCGTAAGCCCTTTCACTATAGCTCTAATGGTAGGCATGAGCGTAAGTGATGTAAGTCAGAAGACAGTAGCCAATCTTGGCTGGACAGATATAAGAATGTCACATCCTTTATATGTAGGCGATACCTTATACGCTGAATCTGAAGTAGTTGAGAAGCGTGAATCTAAGTCTAGACCAGATGAAGGCATAGTTACCGTTAAAACTATTGGTAAGAACCAAGACGGTGTAGAGGTTGCTTCGTTTCTGAGGTCTGCTTTAATACCTAAAGAAGGAAAGGCAGTAGAAGACAAGATAGATTATTAATTAATCAATTTGCTATAACACTTTTTTTTGTTATAACTGTCATCCTGTAAAGTCTATAGGGGGAGTAGATAATCATGAGTAAAAATTTATTTGATGCGAGTAACGTGGATGAGACCGTATGGCACCTTCAAGGCAATTGGGCGCCTGTAAAGGAAGAATTAACGGTTTCTGAATTAGAAGTAAAAGGAGAAGTTCCAAAAGAAATTAATGGCCTTTATATAAGAAATGGAATGAACCCAAGATCTGGGTATAGCGACCATTGGTTTTTTGGTAACGGAATGCTCCACGGTTTCAATTTTGAAAATGGGAAAGTTAGTTATAAGAATAGATATGTAAGAACCCCATATTATGAAAAAGATCTTGATATCATTAGTTCTTTTGGAGATTTAAGCGCTTCTCCTGCGAATACTCACATCATTAAGCACGCTGATAAATTTTTGGCCTTAGAGGAAGCACATCTTCCCTGGGAAGTTGATGAAAATTTGGAAACAAAAGGCGCATACGACTTTTCTGGAAAACTTAAAGGAGCAATGACAGCTCACCCTAGAATCTGTCCCAAGACAGGGGAGCTTTTATTTTTCTCATATTCAATGATGTCAGAATCCTATCTGACCTACTACAGAGCAAACCCAGAAGGTAAATTGGTCCAAATTGAACCTATTGAATTGCCAAGAGCCGTGATGATGCATGATTGGAATATCACAGAAAATCATGTTGTGTTTATGGATTTACCTATTATTTCTGATATGAATCTTGCTGTAGAAACTGGATCGCCTTTTGGATTTAAACCTGAGTTTGGAGCTAGATTGGGTGTAATGCCAAGAGAGGGCTCTAATTCTGACGTAAAATGGTTTGATATTGACCCCTGTTACGTTTTTCATCCTCTTAACTCTTATGAAGAGGGTAATAAAATTATCTTGTATGTTTGCAGGCAAGAAGAAGCAATGGTTGGAGGGTTTCAAGATATATATGGAGGAGACACAACTGTAGCAAGGCTTTGGAAGTGGACAATTGATCTAGAACTAGGAGTTGTTAAAGAAGAGCAAATAGATGATGCTCCTTGTGATTTCCCAAGAATAGACGATCGAAGAATCGGTTTTAAGAATGACTACGGTTACTGCACGACTTTAGATACCGAGGCTGATTCATTAACAATAGGAAGACATTTATTAAAATATGATTTAACTAAAAACGAGAGGTTAACTCACGATTTAGGAAAAAATGTCACTGGCGGAGAGGCTTTATTTGTTCCGCGAAGCCCTGACTCTACAGAAGATGATGGGTGGGTTATTAGTCTAGCTTACGAGGCAGAGACCGATCGATCAAAACTTTTAGTAATAAATTCCCAAGATTTTGAATCTGATCCAGTTGCAGAAATATATGCACCTCAAAGAGTTCCAAATGGAGCACATGGGAGTTGGATAACTAAAGATTAATAAGGAAAGTTTATATGGAAATACAATACGCTTCAGTCTGGGAGAAAAATGCAGACGCCATACCTAATGAAATAGCGCTAATTTGTGGAGATAACGAGGTAAGCTGGAAAGGTTTTGATGATAGAGCCGCTAAGCTAGCTGCATTATTAGATGAGAACGGTCTTGGGGATGATTCCAAAGTTGGTCTTTATTTGCATAACTCAAACGAGTACTTAGAAGCTCAATACGCTGTTTTTAAAATTAAAGGCGTACCAATAAATGTAAATTATCGATATAAGGAAGAAGAGCTAGTCTATTTATTAGACAACTCAGACTCTGAGGCTTTGTTTTATCAAGGATGCTATGCAGAACAAGTTCGTGCCATTAAAGATAAGCTTTCTAAAGTAAAAGTTTTTATACAAGTTGATGATGGCTCTTCAGATATGCCAGATTTTTCATTAGATTATGAAAGCAGCATTCAGAATAATGCCCCCATGGAAAGAATAGATAGATCAGGAGACAACATATATATGTTGTATACAGGCGGAACAACTGGAATGCCAAAAGGTGTGATGTATCAACATGAAGGCCACCTTTCTAGTATGTTAAAAACAGCTGGAGCTTGGGGCTTAATACCCATTCAAGAGGAGGTTGTTGATATTGAGGCTTTAGCTGGAGTTGTTAAAGAGAATGCAGAATCCAGCAGCTTGCCTGTTAGTATTCCTGCTTGCCCATTGATGCATGGTACAGGCATGTGGCTTGGAGCAATGATTCCTTTGCTTGCTGGAGGGTGCGTAGTAACCATTCCTCAACTAGGATTTGATCCTGATTTATTGTTTAAGGAAACAGAAAGAAGAAAAGCAAATAATCTTGTAATAGTTGGTGATGCTTTTGCTAAGCCTATGTTAGATGCATTAGATAAAGCAAGCAATGAGGGTGCACCTTATAACCTTGAATCAGTTAACAACATTATCTCTAGTGGCGTAATGTGGAGTTCAGAAGTAAAAGACGGTTTATTGAAGCACAATGATATGGTCTTAGTAGATGCTATGGGATCTACCGAGGGAGGCATGGGCTCTTCAGTGGCATCAAGAGATGCTCCAGCTCCAACTGCTAAGTTTGTTTTAAACCCC
>Ga0066861_10000361_pt1 | contig 14042 bp, 9 predicted proteins | sample ETN02SmetaG_3_FD_66434 | JGI IMG/M metagenome (GOLD analysis project Ga0066861, IMG submission 66434) | Marine microbial and viral communities from oxygen minimum zone, Eastern Pacific Ocean - ETNP2014F10-02SV257 | ecosystem: Environmental > Aquatic > Marine > Oceanic ... | reverse complement strand
ATTAACTCCAGGAGATGTAAAAGTAAAAATGATGGTTGATGGAGAAAATATTTATCAATTGATGAGTATTCATGATTTAGGAATAATTAAAGAAAGCTCCCCTCCATTCATCATGGCATCATCAATGGGCTTTTCAACTTCTGAACCTTCTCAATGGTCGGCTAGAGGCCAATTTAGTGATCCTGATGGAGAGGAAGTCTCCTTTTCTTTTTATATTGATGATTCTTTGATGGGTACAATAGTTCCATCGGGAAATACTTGGGATATACCGAAAATAAATTTTAATTTATGGCCAGAAGGTGAATATGAGATTAAACTAGAGGGCTGTGATGAATCGGGAGTATGCGAATCAATATTATTTGAAGTAAATAACAGTCATTTGTATGTTGAAGAATTAATACAACCAATTCCTCAAGATTCTAATGACGAAAGATCAATTCCTTTTGTTAATTTATATTTGATATTTATTTCTATAGCCGGTGCTCTCATGTACACAACACGTCGCGATTAAATTATGAGTTTCTCGGGGACAGTCTCTAAAACCTCTCATGAAGGTGGTATTTTAGCATCATTCGAAGGTAAACCCCCTAGTCTTGGTACAAATATAAGAATCCGAGGTGGGAAAAATATTGGTAGAGTACAAAGTGTAATTGGCAGTGTCAAAAATCCTATGATCCACATCTTTCCATTGTCTAGAGGAGTTAGTGCTAAAAGTGCAGTAGGTGCTAGTATAGAAATTGCCCCAAGAGATAGAACTCCAAAATCCAAAAAGAATAAAGGGCGAAATATTAATCGTAATGGTAATAAGAAAAATAATGATAAACATACTAGTGATACAAAAATAAGGCCCGGTGACTGGATATGTCCAAAATGCAAAAATCATAATTATGCAAGTAAAGAAATATGCAATCGCTCCAGTTGTGATACTAGGAAACCTAGGCAAGGAGTTGGCTCAAAAACGACGAAAAAAAGACCCCGTTCTAGAAATCCAAGGGCGAATTGGTCTCCAAAAAAGTCAAAAAAATCGAATCCTAGACGTCATTCGAATCGTTAATGACCCCAGCCTTCTTCTCTGAGGAGTGTCTCCGATGAAATATGACCAAGAGTCCTGAGATGGTTTGGTTAGATGTTTTGGACTTAGAGGAAAAAGGAGACAGAGAAAATGCATTATTACAGGCTAAATCTGTTGTGGAAATGGATGAAAAACATGCTGATGCGTGGATGGCAATAGCCCGACTTAATCTCCCTCCTTTAACCAGAGGTAAACCATTAATGCCTGATTTGAAACAATGTTCAAAGGCGATGGCTGCATTAAAGAAAGTTATCCAGTATGATCCCGATAATGATCTTGCATGGGAATTAGGAGGGGCTCTCCTTATAGATCATCTTGGCATGTTGGAGCATGGTTTAGAATGGTGGGAGAATCGTAGAAAAAACGAACCCTATCAAGTAACTCCTCTAGTTGAACAGATAGGAATATTAGCTAGAATGGGTTATTATGAAGATTGTGCAATAAAACTTGATGAATTATTCGGTGAAGAAATGGATGCTCCTGCTAACCAACAACTATTACGTATGCAATCAGTAAGACAGATGGTTGAAAAAGCTGCAAAGATGGAAAGTAGTGAAATTTTTGACCCTAGGGACAAATTAGATTCTAGATGGGAAATAATAAAGAGAATGAAAAATAAAAAACCAATAACTGAAAATCGATTCCTATTTACTTTTACCGCTCCAATTGTATTTCTCTTGGGTATACTTGTTATGGATGCTTTAGGAGATACAGCATTGGGAACTATTGCCGTTTTTCTAATAATTCTGTTTTTATTTGCTACAATAACTAGACTATCAAATAGTTTATTGAATAATCTAAATCGCCATGCATTAGACTTAGATCGCGCAATAGATTTTGAATCAACCTCTGGGAAAATTTGCATACCAGATGAAATTAGAGAGTCTAAATTATACGCTTCAATGATGGGAATCAAAACTCCTGCATTAAACGAAAGGATGGATATGATTATCTCTTCCGGTGAAAAATTATCTAAGAAATGGGAATTAAATATACCATAAAAAAATCTTTTTTTCAGATTTTTTAACCGAATATTTCACTAAGTATTGATACTTCCCAATATTATGGCAGATTCAATTACGGGCGAACCAACTTCAGGAATACAGGAGGTCAAAGTACCGGATAAATTAGTAGATAATTTACCCACTCTATATTGTTATGAAACATGCCCATTTTGTTTCAAGGTCAAAGCATTGCTTGGTTCAAGAGGAATAAAATATTCAAAAGTTGAAGTAAATCCTATGAAACATACTGAATTACAATGGTCTAATTGGAAGAAGGTTCCTGTTTTTATTGATTCTGATGGAACTCAAGTAAATGATTCCAACTTCATTTTGCATTACATAGATGAGAGGGGAGATAATAAATTTCCCAGACATGGGATGGATGAAAAACAAGATGAATGGATGGATTTCTCTAATTCCATACTGGGGAAATCCATAGTTGCCGTAATATATTCTTCATATTTCACTTCTCTTAAAGCACTTGATTATGTTACTAAGGTTGATAATTTCTCATTCACTAGTCGTATAATAAATAAGTGGCTAGGTGCAATAATAATGTTTTTTGTTGGACGGAGTCGGGCAAAAAAATTTCCACTAAAGCCACGAGATAATCTAAAATTACAATTAGATAATATGGCTAAAGGATTTGAAGGAGAATTTTTTGGAGGAGATTTGCCAAACGGTGCAGACTTTGCTAATTATGGCATACTAAGATCAATGCAAGGGCTTTATGGTTTTGATATATTAGAGAGTCACGATTTGGTTCAACCATGGTATGCACGAATGCAAAAATTATCAGGAATCTGATTTTTGTGCCATTATTTAATGCAGAGTATTATGAGTAATGTCATAGTGGATATTTATATGGAGATTACAAGAGAGTTCGTTAAGATAATTACATTCATATTAGGTCCTATAGTTCTAGCATCTTACGTATATGGTATTTCACACTCTCAAAATCCCTCTGGACTTTGGGGGGGGATACCAGTTTCATGGCAGAGATATATCGTGCCCTTCATGTTTATTGCTGCTTTAGGTTATATTATTTATTGGTGGACAGTATTCTACCACCTCGACACACTAACTGTTGAATCATTTAGATGGCCATGGGGGGAGTCTGATGGTAAAGGAAATTCTAGATTATTATTCTCCTTCCTCTTAATTTTGATACCCTCTGCCCTTTGGATTGAAAGTACAATTTTTCATATTGAGAATGATTATTCATGGACTCCATTTTTAGTCATTGGATTATTATTCTTAGCATCAGTTGGCAATGTAATGTTGGGTTTAATTGCTTATTCTGCCTATCAAGATGATGTTTCTAGTTCTAGTTATATGTTGTTGGGAGCTATCGCACTAGGAATCCAATGCATTTTGAACGATTTTATTATCTGGTCATATAAATTCCCTTGGTCAGAATAATTTTATTCAGATTTCTAAATCTTTATTGTAATGCAGGCCAATATTCCTATCTCGGGAAATGGATGCCTTAATCGTCAATTTCGCAACATCAATAAGATTTCGTAATTCTACTAAATCCTGTGTCGGCTTACAGGTTTTCCAAATCATTTCAACTTCATCTGAAATATGACTTATCCTTCTTTTCGCCCTTTGTAATCTCGAATGACTTTTGACAATTCCTACATCTGAACTCATAGTAACTCTCAGAGCTTCCAAATCAGTTCTCAAAGGGGCATGTTCAATTAAAATATCCAAATCTTCTGCTCTCCACATAGGAGTATCATTAATATTGTTTTTATGTTCTAAATCAATATTATTTATTATACTTTCAGCAGCTCTATTTGAATAAACCACTGCTTCCAAAAGACTATTCGAAGCTAATCTATTTGCACCATGAAGTCCAGTGCAAGAAACTTCGCCTATTGCATAAAGATTGGTGATAATGTGGTCATTAATTTTTGTTTGTCCTTCATAATTAACTGCAACTCCTCCAACCATGTAATGAGCAGCAGGAGTTACGGGTATCGCATCAGATCCTATTTTTATTCCGTAAGTTTCTAATTTTTGTGTTATAGTAGGAAATTTCATTATTAATTTTTTATTATCTAAATGCTCAGTTACAAGTAAAACATACTTATCTCCACTCTTCTTCATCTCCGCATCTGTCGCTCTTGCTACGACGTCTCTAGTCCCTAAACTACCTCGTAAGGAATAATTATGCATATATGAAAAATTATCAGGATTTTTACCTCCTTCCTCCTTCCATTCTTTGTACTCAGAAATAGTCATCAATATAGCCCCATATCCTCTTAATGCTTCAGTTATGAGAAAAGTATCTCCTGAGTCTAGCCCTATAGCAGTTGGATGAAACTGAAAAAATTCCATATCTTTAATGTCTACCCCGGCTCTATTGGCCATAGCAACTCCGTCTCCAGTAGCCACAATCGGATTCGTAGTTTTTTTATACAGCATTCCTGATCCACCTGTGGCCAGAACAATATTCGTCGCAGGAAGAGTATGGACTAATCCGTTTGGGTCTAGACACCAAACTCCAGAAACTCCTTTTCTGATATCTCCATGTTTTTTTTGAATCAAATCCACAGCCATCCAATTCTCAAGAATCTTAAAATTATCATCAATTTCAGAATGTGCATCTTTAGTCAATGCTCTCTCAATTTCTGCACCAGTCCGATCCTTTGAATGAAGTATTCTGTAATCAGAATGCCCTCCTTCTCTATTCAAATCATATTCTCCTTTAGTTCCCATGTCAAATCTAACGCCATGTTCAACCAAGTCATTTATTCTGTCTGCTGCTTCATTAACAACCGAGCGTACTACATATTCATCGCAATATCCTCCTCCGCATTCCAAGGTGTCTTTGACATGCATTTCTAGAGCTTCTTTATTGTCGGTATCTAGTACTCCTGCAATCCCTCCTTGTGCCCAATTTGTTGATGATGTAGAAATTTCTTTTTTTGTAATTACAGCGACCTTTAGACCAGCCTTTGCACATTTTACTGCAAGGAATAAACCTGCAATCCCTGAACCTATGACTGCGACATCTACAGAATCCATCAATAATGGATGAGGCGCTTGCATAAACACTCCTAATGGCACTCAATCAAGAATCTTCGTACTGTCAAATCTGTATACTTCTGGCATTTTCTTAATCATCGAATAATCGCATTGGGCGAACATAGTCCTCCTCAACCTTCATAATCCTCAAGGGCACGAGACGATAAATGTCGTCAGCGATTTTTCGTAGATGAATAAGGTGATGGGATGCATCTCACTAGAATAGAATTAGAAAATTTCAAATCATTTGGAGGAATTGTTAACATTCCTTTGGAAGAGGGATTTACTGGTATCACTGGCCCTAATGGTTCAGGAAAGAGCAACTGTGGAGATGCAATACAATTTGTTTTAGGCCCTAAATCTACTAGGGCTTTGAGGGCTTCCAATGTTACAGAATTGATATTTAATGGAGGCGGTACTGGAAAACCCGCTAAGAATATGAGTGCAACATTAGTTTTTTCTAATACTCCAGAGTCAGATGGCAGAAGAAGACTTAGAATAGAAACCGAAGAAGTATCCTTTACTCGTTCAGTGCGTTTGAATAGAAAAGGAGATCCTATTTCATCATACTCCATAAATCAAAATCCTTGTACTGCCACAGAAATGCGTAGAATATTGGCCGAAGCAGGTTTGAGAGGAGATGGATACAATATTGTTCTCCAAGGAGATGTTACTAATCTTGCAACTATGACTCCTCATAAGAGAAGAGGAATTTTAGAAGAAGTAGCAGGTGTTACTGCCTATGATGAAGAAATTCGAAAAGCAAATAACCAAAGAAAGAAGGTAGATAATAGTATAGAGACAATCGATATTTTTGAGGACGATCAAAAGAAAAGACTCAAAGATTTGGAGAAGGAAAGAGAACAGGCATTAAAATTTAAAGATTTAAAAGATGATTTAGATAAATCAAAAATAATTTTACAACAATCTAGATTCAAGAATAAAGTTGATGATTTAAAACTTCTTGGAGATGAAAGATCTAGATACATTGATGAAAAGGAAACAATTTCCTCTGAACTTTCTATCAGTGCAAAAAAGGTAAATGATTTCGATGAAGAAATGGTGAAAGTTTCCAATAGTCTTGAAGAAATGTTAGGGGGAGACGCAAAAGATATTTTAGACAGTATCAAAGAATTTGAGATATTAATCGAATCAGGTGCCGATAGAATAGGCGATCAAGAGGAAAAAATAATTCTTGCAAAGCAGGAAATATCGATTTCTAAAAAGGAATTAATTAAAGCAGAAAAGGCACGAGAAGATGCAGAAAATAATCTAATTAAGGCAAAAAAAGCAGTTTCCGATGCCCAGGAATCTTTAAAAAATGCTGATATTAAAGAAAAGGAAGCTAGAAAGGCCATACAATCAGGAGATAAACACGGCCGTGATTTGAATAGGAGATTAGGACAGGCAACCGAATCTGAAAATACCGCTCAATCAAAATATGCTAAATCTCAATTGGATTATGATAGAGCAGAACAATTATGCCAAATAGCTTCCGATAAATTGGCTGACTTAGAATCGGAATATGAATCTGCTACTTTAGATAGAGATGATCAAGAATTATTAGGAGAAGATATCAAAAAAGCATCACCTTCTGTTGATAGAACTTCTCTGGCCGAAGAATTAAGAAAAATCCAAAAACAAGATGCACTTTTATGTGGAGACAGAGATAAATCAGAGGCTAAATTGAGGGACGCTGAACGTGAATTGGAAAAGGCTCGTGCAAGGCAAGAGGCTAAATCTTCTCGCCCAGGTTCTGCATCGACAATTGCAGCATTATCAAAACTAAGGCAAAGTGGCGAAATTAGTGGTATTTTAGGGACACTCGGAGAATTAGCAACTCCAAAAGACTCATCTCATGAAAGTGCTTTAGCTCATGCATTAGGTAACGGATTAAGAAGTATAGTAGTAAAAGACGATAATGTTGCATCGCAGTGTATATCATGGTTAAGTAAAAACGGAGGAGGAAGGGCCACTTTCCTCCCTTTAAACAAATTAATTATCAATAGGCCACAAGGAAGGACTCTGTTGGTAGCCAGAAATCCTGGTATAATTGGTTTTGTTCATGACTTACTTGATTATGATGTAGAAATTGAAACAGCGATAAAGTATGCTGGAAGAAATACATTAATTGTCCAAAATATGGATATTGCTAGGAAAAATATGGGAGGAGTACGTATGGTCACTGTAGACGGCTCTGTTATAGAAAGTTCAGGAGCAATGACTGGCGGCTCTAAAATTAGAAATGATCAACTCTCCTTTGGAGGCGGTGGTTCTATTTCCAATTTGGACAAATATGAACGTGCGGTAGACGAGGCAAGCCTGATATATTCTACCGTGGATGCCGCCCTAAAAGAATTGAGAACGAATGAGCAGTTGCTAAGGACCAAGATTCATGGCTTAGATGACAGTGATCATTCTGTAAAACTTCGTAATTGGAAAGCCGATATGGAAAGGTCACAAAAACTAGTTAAAGATGTTAGTAATAAACTTAAGCAAGCCAAAAAAGAATATGACAATCTCAATATCGAAAGGCAAAAATTGTCTAAGGCATGTGAGAATAATCTTATTTTACTGGAACAATGTAAGAAGGAACGTATAAATTGTGCCGAAAATCTTCAAAATCACACTCCCGATCATTTATCCGAGATATTAAGGAATGCAGAAATTACAAGAACTGAAGCCGAAAGGACGAGAATTGCTTATGATGCCGAAATACATACCGGGAAACATACATTAGAATTATTAAAAACCAGAGTAGATGAAATTTCACGTCAAATTTTATTACAGGAAGAAATAATTAAATCATCTGAAATAGAAATAGAGAATCTTACTCATTCTATAAAAAATGCTGACACAGAATTAATAGAATTAAAAGCAAAATCATCTCAATTTGATGAGGAGCAGCAAATACTCCACGATCGCAGAGATGTCATTGTGGAAGAACGTGCTAGTTTAAGGGCTCATGTGGCAAAATTATCTCAAGATAGGCAGACATTATCTTCAAGAGTAGATGAGTTAAATTCTCAAATTAAACAAAAAGGAATTATTGTCAATGAAATGGCTGAAGAACTAAAAGATTCACAAATCACTTTACCTTCTGGAGATATTCACCTTCCAACCGTGTCTGAGGCGGAAAAAAGTGTGCAGGGACTTGAACGCCGCCTCAGTCATCTTGGAGATGTGAATATGTTGGCAATAGAACAATATGATATTGCCGTTGAGCGTATTGCAGATCTAATTTCTGATGGCAAATTATTAAGGGAGAGGCGAGAACATCTAATAATGATTGCAAATCAATTAGAAAATGAGCGAAAAACTCGCCTTCTTTCCGTATTCTCGCATGTAAATAATAATTTTAGTAGAGTTTATCAAATATTACAACCCTCGGGCTCAGGTTCATTGAAACTTGAAAATATGAAAAATCCATTTGAAGGAGGTTTAGAAATGGCATGTGTTCCACCTGGTAAGAGTCATAATACAAGGAGAACTGCTTTGTCTGGTGGAGAAAAATCCATGGCTGCACTTGCTTTAATATTTGCAATACAAGATTATGAACCATCTCCATTTTATTATTTTGATGAGGTAGATCAAAATCTTGATCCGTTTAATTCTGAAAGAATCGCAACTCTTTGTAGGATGCGAAGTCAAAGAGCACAATTTATTATGGTAACTTTGAGGAAGGTAAGTTTAACTTTAGCAGATCATCATATTGGAATTACTCATGCAGGTGATGGTTGCAGTCGAAGAATAACTGATTTCGATAGAGCTGCCGCTTTACAACTCGGAGAAGATTTAGAAGCAGAAGAAAAAGCTAGAGCCGCTTCGGAAGCAGAAAAGGCAGCAATGCCTGAATTGCCCATTGCAGAAAATATGCCTCGTACTCCAGAACCATTGGGTACTCCTCAGAGTCTTGGTGGTTTGTCAGAAAGGGCTGGAATACAAGCTAAAGATGAAAAAATAGTTGGCAACGGCCTAGACTCGCTAAGGGAAAGAACTGATGAATTATCTGAAGAGATTGAACAAAAAGAAAATACTCTAATTACACATGAAGAAGAAATCGAAGAACTAACCATAAGTTCTGAGGAGGATTAATTTTGTCTATTTTCGAGACTGATATGCGCGAGGATATTGTTGCAAAATTACTTGGCGAGGACATCGATTTAGAGACTAGCCGTTATTTGGATAGATTACTTGAACTGGCATCTCTTGAAGAAGCTGAACACCAGTTCTTGATAGATCCATTCGATCGTTCGGTTGCGTTAGTTTTCCAATTATTCAATTCTTCAGATTTAGATCCGTGGGACGTAGATCTTACTATTTTTTTGGAGATGTTTAATGAAAGAATTGAAAAAACCGAAAATATCGATTTACCAACATGCGGCAAATTAGTTCGAATGGCCTGGTCAATTTTAAGAAATCAAGCATCTTCATTAATAGAGAGACAAGAAAAATCACTTCATTACGAAGAAGAAGTATGGGATTTTGAAGGCGGCTGGGAAACTGAATTTGACGATGAAGATTATAATTTTTCTTTAGGAGTTTTGTCCGGTGCTGCTGATGAAAAATTACCTTCTATGTTTGAAGGTCGTATACACCGTGATGAAAGTAGGCCAGTTACTCTCGTTGAGTTACTAATGGGCCTGCAATCTGCCGGAAAATTAGCGGAAGAACAAAGATTAAGGGAAACTATTGCAAAAGAACGCAGAGAATCTAATGAACGTGCAAGGGCAAGGTTTAGTGGTAGCCTACATGTAGAAAACTTAGAAAATGATTTAAAACGTACTTGGAATGCTCTCAAAAATAATACAAATGAAACTTCACAATCTGTCGAACTAGGCGATATAGTTTCCACTCTAAATCAAACATCATTGAAATCAGGAATGAATGAAGAAGAAGCAAAAGCAGAAGCCCAAGTAACCGCATTAGTTTCTGCCCTATTCCTGACTAATAGAGGGTATGTCGATATATATCAGGAAGAAGGAAGTGATGGAAAAATAGTTCTCGAAAATTTATGGAAGGATGCTCGGGATTTCTCTACTCTGACTAAACAACTACACCCTGAATCAATTCTGGAGGATAATAAAATTGTCTGAACCAAATTTGAATACTATTTTAGAAGCTATAGTTTTTGGTGCAGGCAAATCAATGTCTGTTCCTGAATTATCTGAATTAGTAGGTAAGCCTAGTTTGGAGGTTGAGGAAGCTTTGAATAACTTACGTTTGACAATTAAGAGGCGTAAAGATGGTGCTTTACAACTAACTGAAGTTTCAGGACGTTGGATATTAGAAGTAAAAACTGGACTTTCACCATTCCTTCCCGATTCATTCAGAGCTGACATTCCTCAAAGATTACTGCCAGCTGCTGCTTTAATCGCTTATCATCAACCAATGAGTCAGGCACAACTTGTAGATATGTTGGGCCAACGTGCATATGATCATGTACGTGAATTATCTAACAGGGGCCTAATAGATAGAAGAAGAGATGGATTAACCAGGAGATTAACTACAACTAGAAGGTTTGCCGAATATTTCGGTTGCCCGGAAGTAGAATTTCGTAAAGTTCGAACATGGTTTAGAGAAGAAGCAAATAATATGGGACTAACTAGTGCACAATTGGCAGCTTCACTAGCACCTGACGAACAAATGACCATTTCAGAATTCTCTGAAAGTAATTCAGAATCCCAAGAGAGCGAATAAAACCAATTATTCAGTTCTCAATTGTTCTATTTCTTCTATCACTGCCGCTTGTGTTATTCTAATTCCCTTTTCTCTCAGTCTTGAGGCAACAATATCTACTTCTTCTCCTTCTGCGCCCGCAGTTACGGCCATATTTCTAACATGTAATTTCATATGTCCTGCTTGTATCCCTACAGTAGCCAATGCCCTCAATGCACCTAAATTTTGTACCAATCCTGAAGCCGCCATTACTTTAGATAAGTCATTAGCACTTTGAACTCCTATTAATGCTACATTAGCTTGAGCAGCCGGATGAACTCTTACTGCGCCACCTACTAATCCAACGGCCATAGGAAGCTCAATAGTTCCTACTAGATTGCCCTCTGAATCCTTCTCCCAATGTGTTAGCGAGCCATATTTATGACTATTTTTGTAAGACGCATAACTATGAGCTCCTGATTCTATGGCCCTCCAATCTTGTCCACAAGCAATCGCAACCGATGAAATAGCATTCATAATTCCTTTATTGTGCGTTGTGGCTCTAAAAGGATCAGCTTTTGCAAAATGATATGCTTGAAGGACGCCTTCGATAATCTGCGCACCCTTATCTCTATCATTTCCTTTGTCTGACATTTCTTCAGGAGTAAATGTAGCACTTACTCTTGCTAATCTGTGAACTGCAAGATTACTAATTATTCTTAATATCGGAGTTCCTTTAGAAATACTTTGAAGTAATGGTGCTATTGTTTCTGCCATCGTATTTACGGCATTAGCACCCATTGCATCTCTACAATCAACTAATAAGTGTACAATGACCATAGGGCCAGATTCTGTATCGATTATTCTAACTTCTATATCTCTACATCCTCCTCCAAACTTAACAAGAATCGGATCAACCTCGTTACATTTCTGAATTAATTCTTCTTTAGATGATAAAATATTTCCTTTAGCTATATCTGGATTTTCGCAATTCACTATCTGTATCTGACCAATCATTACTGGCTCATCATTGTTAGATCTAAAGCCACCATTAGCAATACATCTTTTGGCCATATTGCTTGCAGCAGCTACCACACTAGGTTCTTCTAATACAAAAGGAATCAAGTAATGATCTCCATCAATGATGAAATTTGTTGCAACGCCAATTGGTAGTGAGTACGTTCCTATTACATTCTCTATCATTCTATCTGCAGCATCTTCACTAAGTTCTCCACTTGCAGCCCAAGCTTGTACGTGGTCATCATCAAGATTTGCTATTTCTGCTAATTTCGTTCTTCTTTCTGATACAGAGAGTTTGTAAAAACCTTCTAGGCGACTATTGTCTACTGGCATATTATCAAGTGTTCCTAATGGTATGTACTTCTAATATTTACGAATAATATATTGTAAATTCTGTCCTATTTTTATCTTCAATTTCCATTAACGCTTCATTAACGTATAATTAAAGCGTTAATAAAGCGTTAATAAAGCGTTAATTATTTTTTTATAAAAACATGATACTGAGAATAATTGTGGTTAAAAGAAACTCCCGGAATACCAAAATAACCCGTAAATTAGTCACTTTGATACCGTTAGCAAGCGTCAATATTATATGTCCATCCTCTTACTGAGCGATTATGGTGTTAGAAGGTAAATATGAACTTTCTATACCTTCACTACGTGGAAACCCTTTCGATGGTCGACCGATTGAATCATCTAGGGTGAATGAAATAGTTGGTCGCGATAATATACTATCGCCTTGGGCAGAACTGATAAGATCTGGATCTCCAAGAATGCTATTATTAGTTGGCGAGAAAGGTTCAGGCAAGACTTCTGTCATCAATGCTGTAAGTACTACTACTCCGACTAGTATCGTTTGCCAGTATTGGCCCGAAGAAAATCAATTAATTAAAGTCCTACATGAAATATCTGTTTCATTAGAAGGATTTGAAATACCTTCCACAGTTCATCAAATTTCTGAGTTGTTAATACGTTCTTTAGAATCTAAATCAGGACCTTTGCCTTTAATTGCACTTGATTTCCCTTCAAATGTTAATATGAGTCAGTTCCTACCTAGAATAATACCAATTTTGCAGAGATTGAGGGCCTTTGTGATAGTTTCTTTAACTCCTTCACAGTTTTCTAATCTAGAAACAGATATTTTAGATGTATTCGACTCGCCCATTCATCTAAGTGGATTAGAAAAAAGTAATATCCAATCTTTAGTTGATAAAAGAGTCCAAAAGAAAGCCAAACAGAGATGGATGTTAAGTGAAAAAATATTAAGGCTATTATATGATAATACTTCTGGTAATCCTCGAGAACTAATAAATATATTACAGAATCTAGTTGATGAGCATAGAGGTGTTGGTGCAACGGGTTCTCTAGAAAAATTACTAGGTTGGAATTACCGAGATAATATCCAGAAAGATAATAGCAAGGAAGAAGACATCTTTATCGAGAATAACCGTATAGTTGCCTCAGATGAAATTTCTGATCATTTCAATGTTCAAGAAATAGATGAAAATGATATCGTAGAAGATAAAAATATAGTCATCCCAGATGAAATTTCTGACCATTTTAATATTCAAGAAATAGAAGAAGATATAGAAGATAATGATAAATCACACATACAAGAGGTCGAAGTCTTAGAAAAGATAAGTACAGAAAATGATGATTTCACACTGATTAATTGGAGTGAAGATTTTGAAAAAATAGAATACGAAGATGAGACAATAGAGACACAAGAAGATAATAATTCCGATAGTACATGGAAGGAAAAAGAAAACATACTCCAAGAATTTCCTGATAATCCTAATAAGGATCATTTTGGAGCATTTGGAGGGATGATTTCCAGATCAAGAGAGGTGCCAAAAAAATATTCAAAAGTAGATGAAATAGCTAATGAAGAATATATTGATGCAAGTATTAATGTTATTGAAGAGAGTATTGTGAGGGATAACTTTGTTTCTGAAGAAGTTAAAAATAATAATAAATTTCATGAACAAAGAAAAATTGAGAAGCATGATGACAAATTAGTTTTCGATACTGAAGGAGAAGTATGGACAGTAGATAAGAAAAATGAGCAAACACTTCCTAAAAATACCTATTCTAATGAGGAGATGATATCTCAAGATACTATATTACAAGAACCTGCTTTTGATGAATCTATGTTTGAAACAATAATTCCTGCGAAAAATCCAATTGAATCAGAAGTTAATTATGAAGTTGAAAATGTTATCGAAAAAAGTAGCATAATAAAATCTAAAATC
>Ga0066861_10000358_pt1 | contig 14085 bp, 8 predicted proteins | sample ETN02SmetaG_3_FD_66434 | JGI IMG/M metagenome (GOLD analysis project Ga0066861, IMG submission 66434) | Marine microbial and viral communities from oxygen minimum zone, Eastern Pacific Ocean - ETNP2014F10-02SV257 | ecosystem: Environmental > Aquatic > Marine > Oceanic ... | reverse complement strand
GGGGCCGAAGTTGCGGAGAACGCGGTCGGGGGAGATGGTCGCGCCCGGGGAGACTCGATCGATGTCGGCGTCGGACTTTGTCGAGATGGCGGATCCCTTGAGAACGATGTAAAATTTGTCTGCGAGCTCTCCTTGGCGAATGATTTTCTTCCCGGGCTTGAAACTGAATCGTTTCGCTTGCTTGACCACCATCGTACGCTCGTACGCGCCTATGTCGGCGAAAACAGGAATCTTTGCCAAGGTGCGCTCGTAGCGCAGTCGACGCCACGCCATGCCGAGCTCCTTCGTCGGATCGTCCATCCCATCCTTGAATAAATCGTCCGAATCGTCGTCGCCCTGGCTCGAACGGCATATTTCGTACGCTCCTCGAGGAACCACCATCAAAGTGACGTCGTTGACCGCCGTGACTGTTTCGTTACTCGGAGCAGAGTGGAACATGCGCGATTCGTTGAAGTAACCTCCACTGTGAATCAAGTCGCCACCGTCATCTTCCACCTTTTTGCCCTTCTTCTTCGTGTGATCAATCTTCACACATCCTCGAGTCATGATGTACATCTCCTCGGGCGTGTCTTTTCCAGCGCTGATGATTTGCTCGCCAGCCTTGAAGTGCTTCGTCTGCACCAATCCAGCCAAGCGCGTTCTCTTCGTGTCCGACAGAGCATCGAATATATGCACCTTCTCGAGCACTGACTTGTTTCTAGACAATAAAAACTTACGTTCTCCGCCAGTTATCATCTCGAGCAATCCAAACATGACTGCGTAATGCGGTGCGGTGCGGAAAAAGTGCGCTCGCGAACCTTTGTACAGCGCGAGCGGCCCCTCTCTCAAAACTATGTACCTAAACGCCCTAATTGAATTTTTATGTATGTGTGGTTTCAAATACACATACGCGCGCGATGTATCGATCGGTTGCATCACCGCGACCGAGGCTGCGGCGCTCAGCACGCCGCTCACCGCTCCGAGCACGGGCGAACCCGGACTCAAAATCATACTTCTGACCAACGCCTCGCTGGCTATCGACTGCACCGTCAGATTAACGCTAGAACCCAGCATGTCCCGCGCAACGCTCGCTCCCACACCCTTATATAACGTTTTCCAACCCTCATGCGCGCATATCCGCTTAAACGCGACGATACCATTCTCGTACTCGCACATCGCCGCCGGCACTTGCATGCGCGTCTTAATCAAGTCGAACGGGTTACTCGAAACCGCGCCGATCCCTCCGCTCAAACATCCCGCCACGAACCTCTTCCACGCCGGCGCCGGTTTATCATCATCATCGTGTATACACTTTAACACCGGCATAAATAATCCGATTCGAAACACATTCTTCGAAGACTCTCGCAACGCGGCGACGGGTAAACCTCTGTACGGCCCGCGCAGCGTCCCCTCCTTGCGCGCCATGTTCACCAGCACCTCTCTCATGTTCTTCCCCCACGCCGCGGACGCTCCGGGAAGTTGCATCAGCGTCTTCGCGCGGTCCATGGGATTCGTCACCGTCACAGCGAGACACGACGCGACGGCGGAATTGGGCAGGGACACCCAGCCCGGAAGCGGTAGTTTCTTCGTGTTGCGCTCGACGGCGTCGCGTCGCGGGAGCACGAGCGTGGACGAGGCGGACGCCGACGCGCGCGTCATCGCTTCCGCGCCGCGGTCGCGCGACCGGCCCATGCGCGGCGACGCGTGCGGTGCGGAGTGCGGTCGGGGACGGGACGGGGACGCTCGTCCGTGGGTTTCGAGCCGTCGGCGAGGCGAGGCGAGGCGAACGGGGAGTGTGACGACGGGAGGCGGTGAACGAACGCGTGGACGCGAATGATGTGCGTTGATTACATGAGGTGGTCGTCGTCGTCGAAGTCGTCGTCGAAACCGATGGATGAGGCGTCGAAGTCGTGCTCGTCGTCGCCCAAATCCGCGGGCGACGGTTGGAACGAGTCGGCGTCGGCGGGGAGTTTTTTCAGTAATTCTTCAGACATCTCGCGGTCGGGGGCGGATGCGCTCATGGCGGCGACGGTGAGATACTTTTTTGTTCGGCTGTCCGGCTTGAGATCGCGAGAAGACATGTCGCTCATGATGAGCGGCGCGTACTCGGCGAAGCCTCCGCCCTCCGATGCGCACTCGAAGAGCGCATTGTACGTGGCGACGTTCGGCACGCCGCCGTTTTCTATGAACGTACGCACACGGTCGTGCGCGGCTTTAATTTGTCCGAGACGCCCGTAGGCGATGATGGCGGAGTTCAGTATCCACAAACTCTGCTCGTATTCCGTTCCGATGAACGAATCGGCAAAAGCAATCGCCTTCGTCGGTTCTCGCTTTGAGAGCGCTAAGATTCCGATGCCGACGCCGCACCCATCGAGCTCAATCGCGTCAGGGGGGTCACTCAACATCTCTAAAACGATATCAGCCTGACCCAGAGCACCTCTGGCCTTTAAGAGCGCTGTAAACGATCGCGTATTGTGGATGATATCATTGGAAAGCATGTCGAGCTCGATCCCGTCGAGCATCCTTCTCGTGTCTTCCAACAACGGACCGACCTCTTCCTCATCCTCGAAGAAATCTTCGCCAGCTTGCATGCTGAATTCATTCGCTTGCTTCGTGCACGCGGCGAAAAGAGGCACGAATGTGTCTGGGCCCGCCTGGACACCGGATTGTGCCATGCTCGCGCGAGCGTTCAACGCAGCCTCTAAATCACCCGCGCGAGCGCACGCCCCCAGCAAAATATTGTACATCTTCCGGTCTAGTGTCAACTCACGCTCTTGCATGAGTTTCAAAACCTGAGCAACACCGTTCAAATTGCTTTGCTCCGCATACGCCAACAACAACGTCGTGAACGTATATCTGTTTGGCTGAACGTCTCGATCGTCCATGGCAGCGAGGACTTCTTCAAATCTCGAATAGAACCGCTCCATATCGACGACTCCAGTTTTGAGCTTTTCCTTGGCGTATTCCGCTCTCAACAGTGCGTTAAACGTCCGAGTGTCGGCCCCGATGCCTAATTCTTCCTCCAATCGAACAAAACACTCGTTGACCGTGTCCAGGTCACCTATCGCCGCGAATGTGTTCATGACGGCGTTCGTCGCGACCAACGATTCTTTTCGGCCGACGTTCAAAATTTGCTTGTCGTTGTCTAATCCCTTCTTATATTCTACCTGTCCCCGAGCACCCGTCCAACGAGCGTGCGCGGAGCCCCGATGCGTGTACGACGTCAATTTCGCAAACTCCTCATCAGACCGTCTGCGACCCACTCGTTTGAACATTTCATCCAGAGCTTTCAAAGCGAGAGAGCGCGATTCAGCACCGCTCGGTGTGTGTTTACGACCTAAAAAGGCGTGCGCCACGACGCGCTCTTGATGCGCTTTGAGCGCTCTCGCCTTCTTCTTGGAGCGATTCCACACCGCTTCGACCGACGCACTCGTGCCCACTCTCCCTTCAAGCTTCATCAAACAGTGCAAGGTATCCGCACCCGGCGTTATATCGAATTCAAACATCATCGTCTCGAGCTCCTGCACCATCTCGCGATCGCCCGCCTTGGCGGCGCCGTTCAGAACCACTGTGAACATCATGCTATTCGCCAATTTTTTCTGCGGGCGTTCGTCCTCCTCCCCGTCCATCATGCCGCCGATGACGTGCGATAAATCATACTTTTCATCCATCGTTTCATCCTGCAAATCTCCCGGCACCCCGTACAGTAGCATGCGCAACCAGTTGAACGCCTCTCGATGGCGTCCCGCTCTGACGTACGCCTCCATCACCCCCGTATGCGTGCGAAAACACGGCGCCAGGTTCTCCGCGAGCATAGACTCCACGATACTCAGCGCAGCCTCCGGTTCCCGCGCGCGAGCCGCAGCGAACACGCTCAGATTCCACGCCACCCGATTCGCCGGCGCCGTCTCCGTCAGCGCCTCAAACTCTCTTCGAACGCCGTCGAAATCGTTCGCGTGCAGCGCCCGTCGCATCGCTCGCACGCGCTCAAAACTCACGGGATCCCACCCCCGCGCCCCATCGCGCCGTCTCCCGCGTCCCCCCCTCTCCCGCGCGGCGTCCCGCGCATCGTCCCGCGCATCGTCGTCCCTCTCGTCCCTCGCCGCGGCCTCGCGCGCGCCCTCCCCGTTCCCATCCGTCGCTTCCGACGCGCGCGACGCCGTCGTCATCCCCCGCGCCAATCGACGCGCGCCCTTCGCGCGCGCGCACGCCGTCGCGATCGCGCGCATCGTCCCCGGCGCGCGCGCCGGTCTGACGCTCGAGCGTTTTTTTCTCGAGAAACGTCATCGTCTCGCGCGCGTCTCGGCGCGCGCGCGAACGACGCGGCAACGCGAACGACGCGGAAACGCGCGAGAAAAAATTCTATTCGCGCGCTCGTCGAGGCGAGGGGGATGTTCGTGGACGATGTACCGCGCGAGGGCGCGGTGATGTTCATCGCGCGCGGGGACGCGATGGATGCGCCGGGGACGTTCGCGCGCGCGTTGACGGCGAGCGCGCGAGGGATCGCGCGAAGCGAGCGGTGCGAGGCGATCGGATTGACGCTCGCGATGAAGGGTGGGACGAAGGGGACGGTGGCGGTGCCGATGACGAGACCGTGCGAGGAGGCGTGGTCGAGAATGGAATCGGCGACGACGGCGGCGAGATGGACGACGACGACGAGGATCGAGACGCGCGATGAGGAGGATGAGGACGCGCTCCGCGACGCGCTGCGCGTGGGGATTCTAAGTCTCAGCTGTTATCGAGGGTGCGACGAGAAAAACGTCGTGCTCGTGTCGAGGAGGCCGATTCGACTCTCCGGGGAGACGATTGGTCACATTGCCAAGGCGCGCGCCAAGGCGGGCGTTCGCGTGCACGTCATACGAAGCGTCGACGGCGTGGACAGCTCACCGGATGAGAAGGCGGCGATGTGTAGGCTCGTGCGATGTGACGAGACGGGTGGGTGTTTGAGTAGTTCCCTCGGATGTTGTTTCGAGTGCGGTTTGACGGTGGGCGTAAAGGCCGATTTCGCGTTGCCCGACGATTTGACCAACATCGGTTTGCTCCGCGAACGCAACGGTGAAGACCACGACGGCGATGACGGCGAGAAAGATGCACCGTCGTCGTCCCAGATGTCGATCGTCCACTCTCCGGGATGTCGTGACGAGCACGCTGAGTTCAGAGACATTCCGGACGCAGAGCTCGAACAGATGGAGGCGTCGGCGACGACGAGCGTGAACATGCAAGTGTCCGTGAAAAAGCTGGTGAAAGGCGCTCAAGGCTACGAGCGGAAGAATGTCACAAAGAACGTGCTCATCGCCGTCGACGAAGTCCAGCGCGTCGTGAAATCGCTCGACGAGCCGCTCGCGCGCGTTCCGTGCGGCATTATGCTTCCGTGCTTCGGCCGATCGGGAAGACTCGATGGGCCCACGACGCTGAAAGCTGACGCAAAAACTAGATTTACGAAGAGTGCGCTTGAACTTTGGCTCGTTCCGACGAGTGATGATTTGGTTTTTCTGTTCACCCGTCAACGACCGCGGTACATCGAGACCGTCTTACAACGAATCACGCGCCGCCGCGCGCAAGCGTTTTGCCGAGCATCGATGACTGGCGACACGGAGGATATCGAAAACGCTCGCAATCTCGGTATGCCCGAGATCACTCATCCTTTATCAGCCGACAAGAGTGGACGCGTGTTTTCCCTCTCTTTGGGCGCCGGTGTGGGTAGACAAGAGAAATTTTACTGGTTGACGAATCCCGACCTGCGCGAAGGCATCGAAGAGTTGCACACTCTCAAAGCGATGTTAACGGCGCCACCGACGCTACAAAGTCACTCAAACGTGTCGCAATCGTCACTCGATGACATGCGGTTCGTCGATATGGCGATGCGCGAAATGACAACCGAGGTCCGCGAAGCGTCTCAACAGCCGCCTCGTCGAACACACATCGAGCACACGTCGCGAGACGCGCACACGTCGCGAGACGCGCACACGTCGCGAGACGCGCACACGTCTTCGAAAGAGTGGTTGGCTTCGATTTGCAAGACGACGGGAGTGTACGAGTGCACCTCTCTCAAAGAGATTTGCGCCGACGATACAGATACGAGCGTCCCGTCGTCGTCGGACGAATCCAGCGCCGAAACTGTAAACAAGGATGAGAACGCGGATGATGACGACAACAACCCATCGTCGACGACCCAAACGGTAGAGAATCAACGCATCAACGTAGCGAACCTGTCACATTTTTTCAAATGAGAGTATCAGTTTTTCCATGTGTGAAGTCTCCGACGCGTCGAGTCGAGACGAGCCTCATTTACAACCATGCGTGCTCGCGCCGCGACTCGCCCGAGCGCCGCGCGGTTCGCTCTCTCACGCAACACTAGAAAATCAATCACCATTACTCCGAAAGCCATCCCTCCAGGGTCACCGGATTCGCGTTCTTCGGGCATTGACATCCAGAACAATCGCCTCAAGGAGTTTGAGAGCACAGATGACTTGTTTTACCCTTCTCGCGAGACGGCGGAGCGCGCGCACGTGCGGTCGATGGAACAGTATCGTTCGATGTACCTTCGCTCCGTCAACGATCCAGGTAGGTCTTTCACCTTAACCATGACTCGCTTTTCTCTTAAGCCTTTCATTTCACATTGTCAGAACTTTTCTGGACCGAGATCGCGAGCGAGCTCGAGTGGGAAAATCTCGACGAGGCGGACGCGTTGCGGTACAATTTAGACCCAAAAGACGGGGACGTCTTTTCCGAGTGGTGGTCGGGCGCGAAGACGAACCTCGCGTACAATTGTCTCGAAACTCAAATCGAAGAAGGGCGCGGGGACGATTTGGCGTTGATTTTTGAAGCCAACGATGCCATCAACTCGACGACGTTTACGTTTCGCGAATTACTCGTCGAGGTGGAGACGCTGGCGAAAGCGCTCAAAGGGTTAGGTGTGGGGAAGCGCGACGTCGTGGTCATGTATCTGCCGATGATTCCGGCGCTGGCGATCTCCATGCTGGCGTGCGCGCGAATCGGTGCGATCCATTCCGTGGTTTTTGCTGGTTACTCCGCGAAAGCGCTCGCCGTCCGAATCGATGATTTGAAACCTAAAATTCTTCTCACGGCTTCGGCTTCGCGACGCGGTGAAAAAGTAATCCCTCTGAAACGAATCGCCGATGAAGCTCTGCAGATATGCGAGCGCGAGAGTGGCTTTCGCGTGGAACGCGGCGTCGTCAAACACAACGCGGACGTCGATACGAATGACGTTCCGTATCTCAAGATTGAAGACGTTCCTTTCGACGAAGAGAGAGATGTTTGGTGGAACGAGTTCGTCGCTGAACATCGAAATGACGGTAAACCGGCACCGATCGAGTTTCTCGATAGTCTCGACACCGCTTTCATTCTGTACACCTCTGGCTCGACGGGAAAGCCGAAAGGCATCGTCCACACCGTCGGAGGATATCAAACGCACGTGTACGCCACCGCCAAGTACGTTCTCGATCTTCATTCCGGTCGAGACGTCGTGTTTTGCACGGCAGATCTCGGGTGGATCACCGGGCACAGTTACGGACTCTACGGCGTTCTTCTCAACGGGTGCGCGACGGTGATGTTTGAGGGCACGCCGACGTACCCAGACGCGGGCGTGTGGTGGAGGATCGTCGAGGATCGCTCGGTGTCGGTGTTCTACACGTCACCCACCGCGCTGAACGTATTGCGATCGTTCGGTGAAGAATTCGTCAAGCAAAGCGATCGTTCGTCTCTCCGCGTGCTCGGCACCGTGGGCGAACCGATTTCATCCGAAACGTGGCTGTGGTATCGACGCGTCGTCGGCGACGAGAGATTGCCCATCGTCGACACGTGGTGGCAAACCGAAACCGGCGGTCACATGATCGCGCCTCTTCCCGGGGCGACGCCGTTAAAACCGTCGAGCGCTACGTTTCCGTTCTTCGGCGTCGTTCCCGTGCTTCTGGACGCCGCGAGCGGCGAAGCCGTCAAAGGCGAAGGGTCGGGGTGTCTATGCTTTGCGCCTCCACCGTGGCCCGGGATGTTTCACGACGTCTTCGGCGCGCACGAACGCTACGTGAACTCGTACTTCAACGTGTACGAAGGAGGGTTCTTTTTCTCGGGCGACGGCGCGCGAAGAGACGACGACGGCTACCTCTTCCTCTCCGGGCGCCTCGACGACGTCATGTCCGTGTCTGGTCATCGAATCGGCACGGCGGAGGTTGAATCAGCGCTCGTGCAGCACCGATGGTGCATCGAAGCCGCCGTGGTGTCGATCGCTCACGAGATCAAGGGCGAGACCATCGTCGCGTTCGCCAAACTCGACGCGTCGTACAAATCGCAAACCTCGGCTGAACACGAGCTGATTCAAAACGTTCGAAAAGAGATCGGCCCGTTCGCGGCGCCCGGACGAATAATCATCGTCAAAGACTTACCGAAGACGCGAAGCGGCAAAATCATGCGCAGAATCTTGAAGAAAATCGCCGCCAGAAACGCCGACGATCTCGGCGACGTCTCCGCGCTCGCCGACCCGAGCGTCGTCGACGACATCATCGACGCGGAAAACAAATCACGATGACCACTCACGAAACAACAACGACGACGACGCGATCGATACGAACATCAGACGTTCACAAAAACAGCTACTCATTCATTTTTACATTTCGGGCGCCGACGCCCGCGTCTAGTGACCGCCGTCGCCGAGGGAAAAGAATCGCAAGCCGCAATACTTACACTTCGCCGGACTCTCCGGAGACGTGTCGTTCAGCTTGTAATACGTGTTTGGCGCCCCCAACCCATCGCTAACACCGAAACGTTCCTTACACGCGCCCGGAGAATCGCAGTTCACCTTATCTCCGCGCACGCCGATCGGCTCCGTGCGCGCGCTGTACTCCATCGGGCTCGGTTTCTCCGTCGAGTCCAGCCACTTGGCCGTGTGCGAGACGTCCGTCGGTAATTTCCCCGGTCGCTTCGATTGCACCGGTTGCGACGGCGTCGACGACACCGTCGGCACCGCGCCGAACGCGCGTCTCGCGAGCGCCACCGCGGGTTCCCGCGCGATGGTTTCGTTCGCCGCGTCCGCGCGCGCGAGCGCGCGCGCGAGCGCGCGGCGGGCGACGTTGACGCGCATGGTAAACGCTCGAACCGACCTACGGCGCGAGCGCGAGCGGGAGGGCGTCACGCGCGCGCGAGTGGCGACGACCACGCCCGAGGGCTCTCGGGACGCCATTGACGCATGCGCGCGTCGGCGTCTCGCGCGCGCGCACCACTCGCACGAGTCGCGCGAGGTCAACTCGAGGCATTCGTCCGCGGTCGCGGACGCTCGCGAACGCTCGCGCGCGCGCTCGCGAGCGAGGACGGGCGCGCGGACGCGATGACGCGCGAGGGAAAGATCGTGTCCGAGGAGACGCTGCACTCGAGGTACGTGACGGTGTACGATCGAGTGGTCGAATTCGAAGAGACGCGCGCGTCCTCGACGTCGACGTCGACGTCGACGTCGGCGACGAGGACGCGAAGGTTCGCGTACGACGTGGTGGGACACCCGAAGAATGATTTCAAATTCGTCGTCGTGGCGCCGTTTCACAGTCGAGAGACGACGACGAGCGGACAGCCCGAGTTTACCATCGTTCGAGAGTACGCGCAGGGGAGTAATTCGGAGTGCATCGTCCTTCCGAGCGGCGCGTTTGAAAAGGGGAAGCACGAGACGTTGCGCGACGTCGCCGCCGGCGAGTTGCGCGAGGAAGCGCGCGTGATCGGCGGGACGTTGATTCAGATGATTGACGACGATAATCCCGGGTTACTGGAGACGAAGTGGTGTCTGAATCGAATGTTTCCCTTTCTGAGCATCGACGGGGAGAGAGATGACACCGTCATCGAACGCGACGCCGAAGAGTTTAACATGACGCACGAACGCGTCACGGCGAAGGAGCTCAAGCGGCACATGTACGGCGGCGCGATGATGATGCCATCCGTCGTCACCGCGCAGATGGCCATCGATCACCTCTTGAAGAGTGGACATCTGACTCTGGATGATTTCTAATAGTCGCGCGGTATCACGCGCGGTAGACGTAGAATTTGTATTATTGACATTGTCACTTTCACGCTCCTAAGACGAATTGAACCACCTTGTCCCAAGTCGTGCGCTGCCTGGGCTGAAGCGAAATCCCGTCGCGCGTCGGCGCGACGCGGCGCACGGATGCGTTTCGAGACAATCTACCCTCGCCCGCCGCGCCCGACCCGACGTCTCGTTTGGATTCGGCGTCGAGTTCCTTGACGCCGATCATGATTCCGTTGACGCTCTGACCGTTTCGACGGCGCGCGCGGCGAGCGCTCTCCTTGGTCGCGAATCGCACGTGCAACCAATTCACCGCGTTCGAGCGCTCGTCGAACGCGCCAAAGTTGACGATGTCGCCGTCGCGTTGAAACTCACGCAACACGATCGCTCTCTCATCCTTGGAAAACCCGTACACCGTGACCCAATGCTCCGCCTCCGAGTCGCTCAGAGAGGTCCCGGTGGTGAGCGCGGCGTTCGCCGCGGCGGCGCGATCTTCCGCCTCGGGCGCGCGCGCGCCCAGCCAGGCGCGCACGGCGTCGTCGCCGCCCTTCGCGTCGCCGCTCGCCGTGTTTTCCGCGTGCGTCTTTTCAATCGCTCGTCGAAGGAAACCCGGCGTGTTATCGTCTCCACCCGTCTCCGTGCGCGTGAAAAGCGGAGTCCCGCGACTGGAGACGCCGCCGACGACGGGCGCGGGCGCGGGCGCGGGTCTCTCCTCCGTCTTTCCTCTGTTCGCGCTCGTCGGTCCGCCGCCGCCAAAGTACCTATTCGACCCCCCGCTCGTGCGCGGCGTCGACGCGCCCCCAGTCAAGCTCTCCGTGCGATACAACCCTCCGCCCGGCGTCGGCGCCGCCTCTCTGTTCGAACCGGGCGACGAGAAGAGCAACGACGAAAACTTCGGCGCCGCCCTCGACGCGTCGCCGTCCCTCGACGCGAGCCCGCGCTCGACCCCCACCGCACCGCGCGCATCGAGCGGCGTCGTCCCCCCGTACGCCATCATCGCATCTCTCCCGTCGTCCCTACCGGTTCCCTCGCCTCGCGCGCGCGGCGACGTCGCGTTCGCCGCGCGCGCGCTCGCGAGCGGCGTCCCCGCGAGTCGATCGGCGAACGGCGCGCCCATCGGGTTCGGCGTTCGCGATTCACCCCCTCGCGCGCTCGGATCGACGAAGGATGATCCGCTCTGAAACATGTCTCGTCCTCGTCGCGCGTCTCGACGCGAGCGTCGCGCGGTGGCGATGGGCGTCCATCGCGCTCGACGAGCTCGTTCCCCCAGAGATCGACGCGAATGGACGCGCGGGCGTACGAGCGACTGTACCCGCGCGAGGCGTACGAGAAGACGCTCGCGAGCGGTGCGCGCGGGGACGGACGCCCGCTCGGACGTCCGCGCGCCAAGTCGTGCGCGTGCGGGACGGCGTCGAACGCGCTCGGGAGCGCGCTGGCGAAACACGGCGAGACGACGGCGTGCGCGGGGGTGACGGGGACGGTGGTGGCGCCGGACGCGGAGACGCCGGAGAGTGGATTTTTAGACGTGCGGGTGGAGTACGCGCCGCAGGCGAGCGCGGAGGGACGACCGGGACGAGCGCACTCGAAGAGGGACGCGGCGGCGGCGACGACGGCGGCGGCGCTGCGAAACTCGGACATTTTGGGGGAAGGATTGCGCGATTTGTGCGTCGAACGCGGTGCGTTCGTGTGGCGGTTGAGAGTGGATGTGATTGTGTTGAATGATGACGGCGCGGCGGCGGATGTGGCGGTCACGGCGGCGGTGGCGGCTCTGCGAGACTGCGTCTTGCCGGAGGCTGTGGTCGAGCGAGGCAACGTCGTGCTCGGAGACGAAGGCGAGGGCGCGAAGACTTCGACGAATGAGGACGAGGACGTTCGAAAGGGGACGCCGTTGAACGTTCGCAACACGCCGGTGTGCTTGACGACGGCGTTGTACGGAGAACACTTACTCATAGATCCCACGCACAAGGAGGAAGCGCTGAGCGAGTGCGAGGTGAGCGTCGTGTTGACCGAGGACGGGATGATTCGAGGCGTCTTCAAACCCGGTGGCGAAGTGGAAGCGACCGAAGACACGCTGATGAAGTGCATAGCCGCGGCGAAGCTCCACTATGAGACGTCCGCCAAGGTGATACACGACGCCGTCTCCGAGGAGTAGAGGACAATTTTTTATAGCTACAACATTTCCTAGTTAGTCTACGCGTTCGCCTCCTCGACCTCGTCGTCGTCGTCGTCCGAAGAAAACACATCGTCGTCGTCCTCGCTAAATTCTTCCTCGCGATCGTCCCCGCGCGCGTCCATATCGTCTTGCAACTCTTTGGCCGAGCGCGTCTCAAAGTATCTTCGCCCCGTGATTTTCCCATCCTCCCTCTCGCGCTCCGCGCGCAGCGTCTCCCCCATCTCCTCCATGTACGCCTTTTGCCACGCCTTAAAATTCTCCTCCGTCACGGGCGTGCCCACGAGACGCATCTGTCGCAATCGCTCCTCCGCCTCCGCCTCCAGCCTCGCCTTGAGCTCGTCCTCCGTCTCCTCGTCCACGAAATCCGTCTCCCCCACCCTCGCTCGCATCCACTCCTTACACGTCTGCGCGAGATCAAATATCATCGCCTGTCCCAGCAACTCATCGCACTGCTTCACCACTCTTCGCTGTATCTCCGCCAGTTCCCCGTCCCGCAGCCCTCTGACGCTTCGACACTTCACCTCCGGCGCCTCGTCGGGATATCTCTCCGTGTGCGCGAACACCAACCCCAGCACCGCGTCGTCCACCTCACCATCGTCCTCGACCACGCCGTCGTCGTCCCCGCGCGCGCGAATTTCAATCTGATAACACACCGAGCGCGCGTTCGGGATGCCATCGCCCGAGCCCTGTGGAAGCTGCGTCAAATCATCCATCAGGATGGACGTCAACGCCTCGATCTCCATCGCCCGTTCCTCCTCGCGCGCGTCGAGAGACATGACGCGCGTCGTCGACGACGCTCTCGACGCTCTCGAGCGATCCTCGTCTCGCGCGATCGTCCCACCGCGCGCGGTGATGTGGCGACCGATGGGTCACGGTGTGTACTTTCCTTTTGACGGTTCATGACTCGTCACTTGAGGGGACTCTGGACACCATAACACCATGGTGTCGTCCCCACATCGCGTCGACGGCGTCGCGTCGAACGCGCGCGAGTCGTCATGGACGCCTCGAGCGGGGAGAGGGGTCGATGCGGGAGTCGATCTCGGCGAGGGCGAGCGCGCGTCGCGCTCGCGCGCGCGTCCGCGACGATGATGATGATGATGTTCATGATGATGACGTTCGGGACGACGGTCGAGGCGCGGGGACGCGAACGCGCGAGGTGGTCCCCTCGCGAGGTGACGTGCGAGGGAACCGAGCGTGAGGGCGCGCGTCGAGTCGTGGAGACGGCGGCGTCGCTGTTCGATGACGCGTTCGGTGCGGTGCGCGACGTGGAGGATCGCGGCGCGGGACGCGCGCGCGAGCGGTTGGTGCGCGCGATCGAGCCGCGGGAGGAGGAGAGGCGCGGACGGGAGGTGACGATCGATGTTCCGGCGGTGATGCGAGGGAAAGGGTTCGTGCTGTACGCGTCGGAGGGGAAATTGATGAAGATTGGACGAGAGAGGGGATTGACGAGACGCGACGGGTGTCGAGATACCTTCGTCTATTGCGACGTGGGAGAGTGTCCGATGAGTCGAACGCGATACGTGTGGACGCCGTCGAGCGATGAGGCGATCGGGCAGGTGAAATTAGTCGCGCTCGAAGTTTCGGTGTCGTCGTCGGGGAGAATGCGAGGTGTCACGCGTCAGGTGATTCCGTTGGGACGAATCGCCGCGCTGTCGCGAGTGGAAAGCACGGTGGATAGTTCCGTCGAGACCACGGTCGAGGGCACCGTAGAGAATGAGGACGAGGTGAAAGATACGTCGGAAGGGTATGTGGCGTCTACGTCGACTTCCGTGCCTGAGGACTCGGATGACGACAAACCGGAAGGGTATGCGGCGTCTACGTCGACATCCGCGCCAGAGGACACGTCTGAGCCTGAAGGCACTGACGAGCCCGAGGACACGTCGGTACCTGAGCAAAGCGCCGTGTCTCCTGA
>Ga0066861_10000355_pt1 | contig 14101 bp, 9 predicted proteins | sample ETN02SmetaG_3_FD_66434 | JGI IMG/M metagenome (GOLD analysis project Ga0066861, IMG submission 66434) | Marine microbial and viral communities from oxygen minimum zone, Eastern Pacific Ocean - ETNP2014F10-02SV257 | ecosystem: Environmental > Aquatic > Marine > Oceanic ... | reverse complement strand
ATAACATCAACATGCACATCCATTCTTCTTCTTCCTTTTTTTTTTTGCCCTCCTTTTTTCCCTCAATTTTGCCCTCAATTTTGTCCTCAATTTCGAGGCGCTCTCTCTATTTTCGTCGATAGACGCGAGCGGGGAGGTCTTTTTCCTGAGTCTCTCTCTCTCTCCCTTCTTCTTCTTCTTCCCCTTCTTCTTCTTCTTCTTCTTCTTCTTCTTCTCGACGGTATCGTTGAGTAGCATCAAGCAGAGAGCGTGAAGTTCAAATCGGAAACCTTTTTGCAAATCGGAAAGCACCGACCTTTGTGGGGACTGCGGTGAATTCACAACAAACAACAGATACAAAAATAGATACAAAAGAAACATGTACGGAGGCGATGAAGTCTCCGCGATCGTCATGGACGTCGGGACACACTCGGTGAAGGCGGGATATGCCGGGCAGGACACACCGAGCGCGGTGTTTTCATCCGTGAGTGTTATTTAGAACTCTTTGCTCTCTTGCCGGCGCCTTTCAATTTTCGATCGAGAAAATTCTCTCTCTTTTTCTCTTCTCGTTTTGTCTCTTTAGATAAAGAATACTCACGGTATGGTTCTCTCGTCTCTTTCCACGCGCAGTCTGTCGGTCGAGGTTCGGGTCAATACGGCGGTCCTTCCAAAGATTCCGACGCGGAGATGAAAGATGCGGACGACCCGCACGACATTAAACCGAAATCGATCCAAAACACAAACATATTTCGAAAGTCTCCTCAGGAGGACTTTTTCGTCGTCGACTCGGATAACATCCGTAGAGACGAAGTGGAATATTCCTCGCCATTTAACTCGGATGGGGTTTTGGATGATCTAGACGCGTACGAGGCGATATGTAATCACGTTTTCCGAGGTAGATTGTGCGTGCAAACGGCGGAGCACCCCTTACTTTTGAGCGAACCGGTGGCGACGCCCGAGGCGAACCGAGAAAAGATTATAGAGTTGTTGTTTGAAAAGTATAAATTGCCGGCATTGTTTTTGAGTAAGAATCCGGTTTTATCTTGTTTCGCGTGCGGAAAAGCGACTGGTTTGAGCGTGGATATTGGTGGACGCGCGGCGACTACATGCGCGGTATACGAAGGGTACGCTTTGTTGAAGAGCGTGATTCAATCGAAAGCTTTAGGCGGAGATTGTCTGGCCGATACGACTTTACGATACATGGAAGAGAAAATGAAAGGTGAAATTAAACCTAGATACGCGTTTAAGAAGAAGTTACAGACAGGTGGAAAGAACGACGGCAAGTTTAAGATTGAAAATCTGTCCTTTCCGAAAACGTCCAAATCGTACAACAAGTTGAAACGACAACAAATTGCTGAGGACGCGAAAGCGAGCGTGATGCGATTATCAGACGTGCGTTTGGATTTGAAAAACAGCGAAATCAACCAAGTGCCAACGGTAGAGTACGAGTTGCCGGATGGGAACACCATTGAAGTTGGCGTGGAAAGATTCATCGTTCCAGAAATTATGTTCAATCCAGCTATGGTGGACGAGCTGAAGTTGAAAGGACCGCCGGTGGTGGACGACATGCAGAACGCGATGTCGTTGCCGTCGCAGGTTTTAGCGAGCATTCAAAACGCAGACGTGGATACCAGGAAGGATTTGTTCGGTAACGTCGTTTTGTCCGGTGGTGGAACCATGTTTGTCAATTGCAAAGAGCGGTTGGAAAGCGCGATTTTCGACCAAGCTCCCCAAAACGTCAAGACGAAAGTCACAGCAAGTCAGAATGCAGTCGAACGACGATTTGCGACGTGGATTGGTGGAAGTATTTTAGCATCGCTTGGGTCTTTTCAGCAAATGTGGATGTCCAAGGCGGAATACGACGAATACGGTGTATCGCACATTCACAAAAAGTGCCCGTAAAATATATAACCTTCCGAAGAACGTAGAATCTGAATATAAATTTTGATATATCAAAATAAGTAATACCACTACTACTAATACAATGTTCTATTTGTGTGTGCGTGTGTGTTTCTCTCTACGTATTCTATGCGTAGTTGTCAGTGTCTCTCTTTCTCTCTTGTTTTTTATCTCTGTGTGATGATCATCTCTCGCGTGCAAATTTCTCACAAACATAAAATATTCCTCTTTTACGCCGTCGCTTTCCTCTTCTTGTTCATCTTCCTAATCTCTTCTGCTCTCATTTTCTTCTTTAACTCATCCAATAAAGCCCTAAACTCCTTCTCGTCCACCTCATTCGCCTCGTCCGTTTCGATTTCCAATTGTTTCATCAAATCTTTCATCTTGATGTTGCTCCCTTCAACTATCGTCGCCGTAATATCGCGAAACGCTCGCTTGCGTTTCAACCACGTCTCGCAATACGTCACGAATTTCTTCTCGATTTCCTTTTGCGTTTTCATGGCGTCTTTCAGTGCGTCTTTTCCTCCCATTTTTGACGAATCTTCTGCATCTTTTTGTTGTTGTTGTTGCGCCATCAACTTCTCCTTAAGCGGTTTCATTTTATTCACAATCTCTCCGTTCTCCTTGGTCATTTTCGTCGTTTCCTCTCGAATTTCCTTCACTGAAATCTGATTCTTTTGTTGCATCAACTCATTCCTCTTACTTTGCAACTCTTGTTTCTTCGCCAGAATCTGTTCCTGTTTCGTTTTCACCGCGTGTTCCATCTCGTTGATTTTCTCTTTCGGTAAGACATTTTCCGGTTGTATTGCGAAATACACTTTTGATTTTCCTCGCTCCGTTAACGATAAACGATTGTCAGAGACCAACGTGTCTAAATATCTCTGCGCTGCAGCTTTTTTAATGCCTTCTTTCTGCAACGCGTCCGCTAAGTTCGTGGCGTTGAACGGACGGTTTTGTCGCGCACAATAGTCGTACACGTGTTCCATTCTTTTCCTTCTTTGAGGAAGAAGGAAGACATAAAAGAATTCAAAAATCCACGCCCTCATGTTTAGGGTTTAGGGAAGAAAAAGAAGAATGGAATTGTCTCGCGAAAGAAAAAATTCGATCTTGTCTCGAAAAACGCTACAAACCATCCTTTTCGCGGATAGAACGGTCCAATCGAACTCTCGATTCACTCGCAGAGGTATATTTTTCTCGAGAAAATCGCGTTGTATCGATCGTTTGACAGCCGCTTCAACAAGAATAAAGGAGAAGTACGAAGTTCGATTTTTGCCCTCGATTGAAAAGAAAGACGTTTTGATATAACTGAGAGCGAAAGAGAGAGAGAGAAAAGAAAAGAAAAGGAAGCGAATTCTAAAGGCATAGAGAGATGGGTACCATTAACCAAGTCATCGAGAGAGGATGCACCATGCTCGTCCACTTCGACAAGTCTGCGTCCTCTAAAGAAATTAAAGAATCTTTAGAAACCGGATCGAACTACGAAAAGGCGGACGCGATGAAGAAAGTCATCTCGTTGTTAATGAATGGCGAACATTTACCGCAGATTTTCATCACCATCGTTCGATACGTATTACCTAGCGAGGACCACTTGGTGCAAAAGTTGTTGCTGTTGTACATGGAGATTATTGAAAAGACGGATAGCGAAGGAAAATTGCTTCCAGAAATGATCCTGATTTGCCAAAACTTGAGAAACAATTTGCAGCACCCGAACGAGTTTATTCGAGGGTCGACATTGAGATTTTTGTGTCGATTGAGCGATCCAGAGTTGATCGAACCGTTAGTGCCGTCTATTGTGCAGAACTTAGAGCACAGACATCCGTACGTGAGAAGGAACGCGGTGATGGCTATTCATAAGATTTACACCGAAACGCCGAGAGGGGAGATTATGATTCAAGATGCGCCAGAAATTATCGAGCAGTTGTTGAATGGCGGAGAGTCAGATTTGAGCACTCGTCGTAACGCGTTTTTGATGTTGTATCATTCGGATCAAGATCGCGCGGTGCAGTATTTAATGGCCAATTTGGAATCCGTTGCGAACTGGGGCGATATTTTGCAAACCGTTGTGTTGGATTTGATTAGAAAGGTGTGTCGAACTGATCCGTCGCAAAAAGGCAAGTACATTAAGATTATTTTGATGTTATTGCAAACCAACAACACATCCGTGATTTACGAGTGTGCGAATACATTGATCGCGTTGAGTAACGCGCCGACGGCGATTAAAGCTGCGGCGAACTGCTATTGCCAACTGATCGTCTCTCAAGGCGACAACAACGTCAAGTTGATCGTTTTGGATCGATTGGCGGATTTGAAAAAGAATCACAGAGAGGTGATGCAAGACATGGTTATGGATATTTTGAGAGCGGTGGCGTCCCCGTCTGTGGATATTCGTCGAAAGACGTTGGATATTGTTTTGGATTTGATCAATTCGAGGAACATCGAGGAGGTGGTTACTGCCTTGAAGAAGGAAATTATCAAATCGCAAAATGATACCGGTTTAGGCGCTAACGAAAAGAACGCTGAGTATCGTCAAATGTTGGTTCAAAGCGTTCACGCGTGCGCGGTTAAATTCCCGGACGTTGCAGGCTCCGTCGTGCACATGTTGATGGACTTCTTGGGCGATCCGAACACGGCGTCCGCGTTGGACGTGATTATGTTCATTCGCGAAATCGCGCAAACGAATAGCGGTATGCGCGAGTCGATTTTACAGAGATTGTTAGATTCCTTCTACTCGATTCGATCGAGTCGAGTGTGTGCGACTGCGCTATGGATTATCGGCGAGTATTCCGAATCGCGAGAACAAGTCGAAGAGGCATTGGCGACGTTGAAATCGAGTTTAGGTCAAACGCCATTCTTCGAACCGCCTTCGGACGAACAATTCGTAGATGATGCAGATGAAGAGAAGGAAACGTACGAGTCTGGATCGGTGCGACCGATAGTTCTAGCCGATGGTACGTACGCCACGCAAACGGCAGTTGATACCGCCAACGTGGGCACTTCGACGCCAAACTTGAGAGCATTGCTTTTGTCCGGCGACTTTTTCTTGGCCGCCATTTGTGGTGGTACGATGACCAAGCTCGGTTTGAGGTACATGAAAAGCAATACGTTCTCGGAAGAGGAAAAGAACCGAACGCAAGCGGAGGTTATGTTGTACATTGTGGCCATGTTGCGCTTAGGAAAATCGCATGTCGTCGCACATGAGATGGATTACGACTCGACCGAGCGTTTGTCGCAGTGCTTCGCGGCGATAGAATCTCCGGACTCTGAAACCACTCAGGCCTGGCTCGAAAACTGCCGAGAATCGTTCTCGAAAATGATCAACGAAAAACTCGAAAACGATGCGAAAGAACGAGAGAAGAAGGAAGAGAAACCAAAATCCCAAGCGGATGACTTGATTGATTTCTATCACTTGAAATCCAGAAAGGGCTTATCACAAGTCGAATTGGAAGATGCCGTGGCGACTGATTTACGCCGAGCAACTGGGTTTAACGACCCTGACTCGGCTTCAAACGCCAGAGATTCCAAATTGAACAGAGTTTTGCAGTTGACTGGCTTTTCCGATCCGGTGTACGCCGAGTCCTACATCACCGTCCACCAGTACGATATCGTCATGGACGTCACCGCAACGAACAGAACGAACGAAGTCTTACAAAACGTGTGCTTAGAGCTCGCTACTATGGGCGACTTAAAGCTCGTAGAAAGGCCGCAAAACTACACCTTAGCCCCTGGAGAATCGAAACACATTCGCGCGAATATTAAAGTTTCATCAACGGAAACTGGCGTCATTTTTGGCAATATTGTGTACGAATCCAGAAACGAGGATCGAAACGTCGTCGTGTTAAACGACATCCACATCGATATCATGGATTATATCGCTCCGGCATCGTGCGCGGATATCGCCTTTAGAAACATGTGGGCAGAATTTGAATGGGAGAACAAAGTTGCCGTGAACACCAAGTTTACGGACGTGAAGGAGTACTTGGACCACGTGGTGAAGAGCACGAACATGAAATGCTTGACTCCCGAGTCGGCTTTAGACGGCGAGTGCGGATTCTTAGCCGCAAACTTGTATGCGAGGAGCGTTTTCGGTGAAGACGCTTTGGTTAACGTCTCTGTAGAAAAAGATAAAGATGAGAAGCTTGGCGGATACATCCGCATCCGATCTAAGACGCAAGGCATTGCGTTGAGTTTAGGTGATAAAATTACTTTGAAGCAACGAGGACCGGATAAGTAATATAAGAGTAAAGTGAATAACAAGACTGAAAAAACAAACGGCTTTTAATATACAATATATAAACATACCACGGTACCCTACCTAGGACCATGGTACCATGGTACGAAAACATATAAACACAACTATTCCGCGTTGATTGATTCAATTTCTTAAAATTTTACTTTTGGAAAAACAAAAATGACGATGGAAACATTATTCATTATTCATCATTGCATTCATTCATTGAAAGAAAAAGCGTCCATGTCGTTCTCCCTCGTGCAAGTCGTGCCGCGCTCTTCATTTGCGATGGGGCGCGAACAAGGTGAGACGTTCTTCGCGAAGAGCGGCGCTCGAACAAAATATTCGTCTTTTCTACCTCGGACGACGACTGGAGGGAAGATGAGATGTCCAAAGAGAACGCACGTGACGCCGCCGACGATGAACGAAGACGTCGACATGTCTGAAGACGATGAACGGCCATCTTCGACGAGTATTCGCGATGAAACGAAGTTGATCAATCAAACGACATCATCACCACCATTATCATCATTATCCACGAATAAAATCAAGCGGAAAGAACGAGGTACCTGCTACGGGTGCGGCGTCGGTTTACAAACGGTTTCAGCGTCCGCCGTCGGTTTCGTCTCTGAACTCGATTATGAAACGAAGAAGAAAAATAAACAGTTGGATTTGTTATTGTGTTCTCGATGTTCGAACTTATCGAACGGACAAATGATTAACGCAGTTGTTGGACAAGGAGGACAGAAAATCGAAAGCGGTTTAATTACTCCGGAAGAGTTGAGAGAAACTTTGAAAGATATTCGGGGGAAGAAGGCGCTGGTAGTGAAGATTGTCGATTTGACTGATTTTCACGGGTCGTTTTTACCCAAAATCAGAGACTTAGTCGGGAGTAATCCCATTTTATTAGTCGTAACAAAGTGCGACGTGATTGGTAAAAGGTTTAAAGTGGAGAATAATGATGCTTTGATCGAATTCGTCTTGAACGAATGCGCGAAGAAAAGATTGACGTTGGCAGGAAATCCAATTTTCGTTGCCGCAAGGAAGCCGGGGTCTTTGAGAAGTAATAATGGTAGTGACGATGCGTTGAGAAACAGAGGAAGAGAAGATTTAAACGGGATGAGAACAGCAGTTTTGACGACTATTCGCGAACGACGAGGGAGAGACGTCTACGTCGTCGGATCCGCAAATGTGGGTAAGTCAACGTTTGTGAGAGAATTCACGAAGGTGTTGAGGATGGAAATGGGGAATTATTTCGCGCCGAAAAAAAGGCTACCGACAGCGAGTTCTATGCCTGGAACAACTCTAGGTGTCATTTCAATTAAAGCATTTGAAGATAAGAAGAGTCTATTCGACACGCCTGGGGTATTTTTGCACCACAGAGTGAATTCACTATTGAACGGGGATCAAATGAAGACACTGAAATTAGGCCGCGATTTGAAAGTGTATCGAGCACCAGTGACGCAACAACAACTACAACATAGTAGTAGTAGCAGTAGTAGTAGCAGCAGCAACGGCAACAGCAGCAACAACAACAACACTGATAACAATAGTAGTGAAAGATTGAAGAACATGTCGTTCGATTGGAACGGATTGGTTCGATTAGATATCCTTAGCGCTCCAGAGACGGACGATTTGAACACCATCAACGTTTCGTTTTACGGGCCAAAGAAGATGCGTGTATTCAAGTCTACGATTGAAGACATGCAAAAACACGCCGATGTTGGAAATAAAACGTGTTTATTCGATGATAGCGCATCCATGCAAGAGTTTTACCAATCACTTCCAAATTTGCGTATTTCCAAAGAGGTGGAGATTAGTCTAGACGATTACGAAGGTAAAGATCTTTCGATTTCTGGTTTAGGCGGATGGATTCGTATCGTTCGTGAGAGAAATCACTCTAAGTATACAAACCCGCCCGGTTTAAAGGGAAGTATCATCTTGCGCGTTTGGTCGTTACCTGGTGTGGAGGTGTTTGTTAGAGATGTAATGCCGATATGATGATTTTTTGCATAGAAAGTTCGATATTACGATGTGTCGAGTTGACAGCGACTAGAAGTAAAAAAAAAACGTCAGTTACAAACATGGTATCAACTCCAGAAGATGGATTTGCCATCGAAGATGGCGACGAGGACCACAATGAAGGAAAAGACATTAAGCTCACGCCGAAAGAGTATCTCGACCTGATTAAGTTTCACAATGACCCCAACGGTCCTCTGAAATACACGTTTGTTGATGAAGATCCTGACACGGGCGATTGCGTAGTTTCTGAAGGCGAAACTGAAAACATTGATGTGAAATTGTGTCAAGATGAAAGTTTAGACTTTGACAACGTCCCCGAAGCGACTCCAGAGCAGAAGAAGAACAATGGGTGGACGAAGAATTGGCCAACTGTATGGCGTTCGCACGAGGAAGACTTAAAGAATTTCAAACTGGAAGAGAGAGAGCAGTGGAGGATGAAAGAGATTGAAGGCGAAAACGATCGCGTGCAGTGGTTCGACCTTACTGGTGGGAAGCGAGTAGTCGAAGCGAAACAAAGAGCGAGGATTGAAAGTTGTCGTCACGACACGAAGAATTTGAAGATTTGGAGGAAAGAGGCCCGAGAAGAGATCGCGCTCATGGAACGCCTTCGCAAAGAGCATGGACTTGACGATGGAGAAAAACAAGGGAAAATGGGCGCGAGAGAAACCGTGGCGGCAGCAGCGGCTCCGACTGTATTTCTTCGATACGATATCGACGAGGAGAAGATCAACATTCCTTTACTAGGCTTGGGCACGTGGAAATCGAATCCTGGTGAAGTGCGCAAAGCCGTTGAAGTTGCTCTGAAGTGTGGTTATAGACACATTGATTGTGCTTCCATATACCAAAACGAACATGAAGTTGGCGAAGCTCTCGAACACGTTTTCAAGACAACAACATTAGTCCGTGAGGACATTTTCATCACCTCTAAAGTCTGGAACGACATGCACAAATACGAGCAAGTGTTGCCGGCGGTTCAAAAAACGCTTCGCGAGTTGAAATCTGATTATCTCGATCTCTATCTCATTCATTGGCCTGTTACAGATACGAACACGAGGTACATCGATCCTCCCATTGAAGTCACGTGGCGTGCGATGGAACGACTCGTGGACATTGGTGCAGTGCGTGCAATTGGTGTTTCCAATTTTTCTGTGAAGAAATTGAAACATATTTTGAGCTTCTGCAAAATCAAACCGGCAGTGTGTCAAGTTGAAATCCATCCGTATTGGCGCCAAAAGGAAATTATTGAGTTTTGCGAGCAGAATAAAATTCACGTCACGGCATATTCGCCATTGGGTTCTCCAGATTCGGCATCAGTTTTGGGTAGATCAGGACCAAATCTGATGGACGATCCGGCAGTTAAACAGGTTGTAGCGTCGGAAGAAAGCTGCAAAAACATTGGTCAAGTCCTCGTGCGTTGGGCGTTACAAACTCGACCGAAGAGCTCGGTTTTGGTAAAATCAATCAATCCTGAGAGAATCAAGTCAAACTTGGATGTGTTCGATTGGCAGCTGTCAGAAGAGTCGGTCGCGATACTTTCGAGTTTACCGACGCAAAAGCGAATGGTAGATGGATCATTCTTTAAGTTGGAATACGATTTATGGGATGAGAAAGTCGACGAGAAATCTCTATACGGCGGTGCAATGCCATCGGAGACATTCGTCACAGCGGAGACCTTTGATAGAGATGGCAGTAAAAAAAGCAATTTGCACCCCGGCTTCGTTAAAAGCGCACTGGCAAGAAATAGATCCACCGCGCCGTCTATAAACAAAGAAAGTTTAGATTCCTCTGACGACGACGATATCGGGGATCCACGAAAAGCTTTACGCCAGCTGAAAAATCTCTCGACTCGAGGACAAGCGAAGATCTAAAATTACTAAGTTTATCTCCTACAAATACTAAACGCAACTACTAGCTTTATTCATATCTTCTTTCGCATCAATAAGTCTCTCCGCAAAAAGTTCGAATTGAGCTCTTCGTAACCTATTTTCTCGTACAATCTAATTACTCCGACTTTTCTCGTGTTCACATGGAGATAAACTTCTTGCCTTTGCATATCTTTAGCCAAACTCTCTGCGCATAACATCAACTTCTCCCCCAATCCTAAACCTCTGCATCTAGTTTCTATCACTAAATCCGATATGTACGCACCATCGTCGGTGAACTGCAACGCTTTTTCAAAGTCATCCTTTCGGGTTTCCGGAGTGTTCGAGACGCCAACGACTCCAACGCAAGTTTTCTTATTAGTGCCTTTTTCTTCTCTCAACAGGCAAAGGTAGCAACCACGGGGAAAAGCTTCTATACTCTTCGCGATATATTTTCTCAACGCGTTCTCTTCGGTTGGAAACCCTGCGAGTTTACTTCGAATCAACAGAGATGTCAGAGATGGGATGTCGTCTACATCGCAAGCGCGACATATGTAATTAATTCCTTCGTTCGTTGTGAATGTTTTCTTCCATTGTAATCTGTTAGGCAACGTTCTTGGGAAGGGTATCACGTCTGAAAATGGGTCGCTATCGCTGCGTGCTTCTACGTTTCTTCTCCCTACTCCTCTATTAGTGCGCTGACACAATAGTAGTCGCGTCGGGTGTGCGCGCAACATTTAGAACAAAATGAACGCGAATGAAGATTTAGTGAAGAATTTATAAGCACAACACTCGTAGGTAGGTAGTATGAACAAACCTCTCTCTAAATTAAACAATCACCTAATTGTCCCTCCTTCTCTGATGGACTCTACCGAACACGAACCAGCGGTCGTTTGGAACGGGACATTTTTGTATGTAGCGACACCATCTTTATTCACCATAAAATCTGGTTGCACCGCTTCAAACACTTTCTTCTTTGGATTTAACTTTTCGTCCGGGTCACTTACGTAGCCTTCGAAAGTAATGCGTTCGCCAATTGCTGCACCTTTTGGTGGGGTGACAATTTCGACTTTGTCGCTGTCGTTCGGATCGGTGGCACATAAAACCATGGCTTGTGATTCAATGCCACGCATTTTCGTTGGTTTCATGTTAGCGACAAGGACGACTCGCGCGTTGAGCATTTTATCAATCGGGATGTGTTTAACTAAACCAGAACAGACTTGCAACGGTTTCCCGACGTTGATGTTGATCTCTTCCACGTAGAGCGTATCCGCGTCCGGGTGGTTCCAGACTTTCGTGATTTCACCAACGACTAAATCTAAGCGCGTGACGTCGAGTTTCGCATTCTCTTCGCCTTTTTTCTTCTTGGCCAACTTAGCAGCTTTTTCTTCTTTGCTCGATTGCGCTTTTTTGGCGAGTTCGGCAGTATCAATCTCGTGTTTTTGAAAGAGCACTTCGCCGACGGCAATCTGGGTACCGGGTTTCACATTTTCGCCGAATGGTTTGAGCTCCCAGAGTTTGTGGACTTTAGACGAGTCCATGCCCAGTTTCTTGAATATGTCTTCACACGCGGTTGGTATGTACGGTTGTAAAAATAAAGCGGTAATGTACACAGCTTCTAAGGTCGTGCGAATGATTACGTCTCTGCGATGCTTCGTTTCCTCGCCTTTTAATTTCCACGGCTCCGCATCGGTAATGTATTTATTAGCAGCTTTTGCCGAGTTAATAGCCAATTCGCAGGCTTGTTGTAACTGGAATGATTCCATCGCGCGTTCAGATTTTAATCTCAACAAGCCGACGTCGATGACTTTTTCAAAGATTGGAACATCCGGGACGCGACCATCGCAATTCTTCGAGCACAGATGCGTTGCTCTGTGAACTAAATTTCCAAGCGTATCTGCTAAATCTGCGTTGTGAATCAATGTCATAGATTCTTCGCTGAATGGAATGTCGGATCCGTAAATGCCGTTTCGCATGAGTGCGTAACGAAACGTATCCGGAGAACACCTTTTCAAAACATCCAATGGATCGACGACGTTGCCGATAGATTTGGACATTTTTTGTCCATCCGCGGCGGTAACAAAACCATGCGCGAAGACAGATTTTGGTAAAGGAACGTTGCAACTCATCAACATACATGGCCAAATGACGCAGTGGAACCAGATGATATCTTTTCCTATGATGTGCACATTCGCAGGCCAAAACTTCGCATAATTTTCTCCATTCGGGAAATCGCAGCCGGTTAAATAGTTTGTCAAAGCATCGAACCAGACATACAAGACGTGTTTACTGTTTCCAGGGACGGGAATTCCCCAATCAAACGTCGTTCGTGAGACGCTTAGATCTCTCAACTCGTCGTTTTTCAATCGGTACAAAATTTCCCCTCTTCGGCCTTCTGGTTGAATAAACTCTGGGTGCTTTTCAATGTGTTCGATCAACCGCGCTTGGTATTTCGATTGGCGAAAGAAGAAAGACTCCTCTTCCATTTGTTTCAAAGGTTTTCCTGAAACTGGGTCTTTATAGTCCATATCTTTCGCTTCGGTTTCAGTCACAAACGTTTCTTCGCGAACATTGTACCACCCCGAGTACGTATCTAAATAAATATCGCCATTTTTTTCACTTCGTTCGAAGAGTTCCCGACAGCACTGTTTGTGCTTCTCCGAGGTTGTTCTGTTGTAAACATCGTTTTCTACTCGTAACATTTTGTTTAAATCTTGAAACATTTTCACGTGTTTATCGCACAATTCAATCGGTTCGCACTCCGCGGCAACCGCAGCGTCCGAAATCTTTTGCCCATGCTCATCTGCGCCGGTTTGGAACAACGTCGGTCTACCGTATGCGCGGTGGTATCTCGCAATGACATCCGCACTTAACCCTTCGTACGCATGTCCCATATGCGGAGCACCGTTCGCGTAATTGATCGCCGTTGTCAGCGAAAATGAGTCTTTCGATGGATCTTTGGGAGGGTTACTCGCGTTTTTCAAATCCAAAACGTTTTGTGCCTCTTGTGCAGCGAAGAGAAAGGCTATTGATGGAGTCGTTTTCGCTTTTTCCACTGCTTTTTGCACGAAAGGTTGTTTCGAAAACGCTTTGAACCACGCATAAACGCTGTCAAACTGAGGCGTTGGTGAAGTGCTTGAAGTCTTTCCAAACATCTCTGACACATTTGCGAATACGGGATATGTGCTCGAGAAGAATGCTATTTCACTATTGCTTGGCGTAGCAGATGTAGACGAGGCGAAAATACCCGGGACTAAACCTTTCAACTTTTTTTCGTTCTTTGATAAATATTCCATCAACGCGTCTAAACTCTTTTCCGCGCAGCACATGCCAACAGTTACTCCAAGCTCGCGTTCGTCCAAGTCTCTGAAGTTGATGAAAGAATTATCACCCTCATCTCGAACACACATTAAAGCGCTATTCATGGACGTGCCTTTTACAGCCTCTTCTCCTGATAAAGTCGCTATAAACAACGTTGCGGATAAACTGGTCGTCTTATGTAACACTGCTCCGGTATTCCTTGCCACATTTCTCGATGAACTCGAAGAAGAATGGTCGGCACAACTGGCGGCTTTCCACGGGTCGAAATCGATTGCGTTTATTTTGTTTCCATCGAGTTCCGCCGCGATGTACACGCGCAACGGTTTTGAGTCACCGGATCGGTAGATTAACTTCAGCGAAGACTCGCGCATGTGTGCTCGCGATTTTTTTTATTGGTTTGTTTTCGACGGACGGACACAACGTGTGTGTGTGTTATGTGTGGTGGGTAACGTGTCAATAAATGATGCGTTTTAATAGCGAAGAAGAAAAGGATGGACGATGGATGTTTCTTTCCAAAACGACAAAAACGACACAAAAAAAAGAGAAGAAGAAGAAGAAAAGAAACCGTCGTTATGTTCGGTCGACGACGAACGTGCGCGCGAGTCGTGAACATCGCGACGAACGCGACGCGGCGGCGAGAGTCGGGACTTGGAGGCGATGTCCTGAACGAGTGTGGACGTGTTCCCTCTTCTTCTTCTTCTTCTTCTTCTTCTTTCTCGATGCTATTCAGACGAAACATTGGAATTCACCAACAACATCAACAACAACAACAACAACAACAACAACAACA
>Ga0066861_10000348_pt1 | contig 14215 bp, 7 predicted proteins | sample ETN02SmetaG_3_FD_66434 | JGI IMG/M metagenome (GOLD analysis project Ga0066861, IMG submission 66434) | Marine microbial and viral communities from oxygen minimum zone, Eastern Pacific Ocean - ETNP2014F10-02SV257 | ecosystem: Environmental > Aquatic > Marine > Oceanic ... | reverse complement strand
AGTTTCGACGATTTGGACGACATGGACGACATGGAGTGATACACGTCGTCGTCGTGTAAAAATCAATTCTTTTGTAGCAATACTTGATTGACAATTTTTTTATTTTTGTAATTTTTACATTTCATCATCACTTTTTCAACACCCAATCTCTTTTTGTATCTCTCAAAACGCGGAGTGCATATCATCTGAAAGACCGTGAGAGCAAACGATGGTGAAGTGGCACGACGTGATCGAAAACGTGAAATTCGCGCTCAAAACCGATGGATTTGATCTCGTCGCTCCGTTTCGATTGGACAGATACAACGCACTTTTTTCTGAAAATGACGACGCGTCGAATTCTAAAATCACCGACGCTCCTCAGGACTGTTTGTGCGTCGTCATCGGGAACACGAAAAGGTTGTGGCCGATATTCGAAGAGTATTATAAAACCGAATACGGGAAGGAGTTACCGAAGGAGGAACCGAACCCGCTGGATTTCTATGTCAAGAAAAAAATCGACTCAATTTGCATCGCCGATTTTGTCACCGCAAAATATCAGACGGATTCGTCACTCGCGATACAAAAAATGGCGAAACTCAGCGGGATGGCGATTTTCCACGACGCGACGCACATGTCTGTGAACAGAAAATACGGACCGTGGATAAGTTTAAGAGCGGTGGTGATTTTTCACAACGTGAAAGGACCGGAAACGCCTTTGCCGATGCACGAGGTGCCGAGTTTAACGAGCGAGATGGAACGAGAGAGCAAAGATGCGTTTGAGGAAGCGGCAGAGTATTATAATAAGAAAAGTGGTGAAGGTGGGACTCTGGATAAGAGCAAAAGTGCGGAACTGTGGATAAAAGTCAGAGACTGTTTGACGTCGGAAGCGCAGAAAGAGTTTAGGTACGACGAGAGGCAAATGAAGTACCATTACGACATCGATCGAAATTTAGAGCATTTGGTTTCTCCAGAGTCACAAGTCTAAACTAATTTTAAAACACCTAGGTAGGGTACTATATATATTACTATTCTTTCTTCTTATCCTCGTTTTTTACCATCCATTCCTTCAATTTTCTATTTCTCTCCTGTTCCATCGGGTCGCTATCCGTATCGGATGGAATCTCGTACGTATATTTCTCCATTTCCGGAGGTTGGTACCATTTTTGCCTGTTTAGCCAAATTTCAAAGTCGCGTTCCCAAACCATTCTTCGACTCGGCGGCGTCTTTAAGCTGACGCCGTGCGGGCCTTCAACTTCCACGCCTTCGTCGCTGTGCGGCTGAAACCAGTAGTTCAAAGCCATGTGGCCTTCGTATCCTGGTTTGGTTTGAAATATGTTCTTTTCAGAGGAAAAAACTTCGTGGAACCACCCGGCAGGTAAAAACAACATCTCGCCCGCTTTAAGTTCGCACGTCAATTTTTGCGCCTCTTTGAACTTTGGAAACCGATCGAGGTCGGATTTATCCACCGTGCTAAAACTTTTCGGGAGAGGCTTTCCTCTTTTTTTTTCTGTTGCGTCTGTTTTTTGGCGCTTGTTGTTGTTGGCATTATCATCATATTTCTCCTCTCCTTCATTTTCTTCATCCGAGTCTACGTAATCGTCCACAAATGTGGCATCGTCAAACTCGAAATCTTCGTCATCGTCGTCCTCCTTTTCCTCTTCTCTTCTTTCTTTTGCCCACTGCTTCTCCAACCTCTTCTCTTCTCGCTCCACTCTCTCTTTTGCCATTTCAAAATCTTTCCCAAAACTCGGCGTCTCGTCGTCGTAACAAATCATCCCGTTCTCGCACACGCGTTTAACTTGGCCTTTCAAATACATCTTCTCGCACTCGCTAGGCGCATACAACTCAAACCTTTTAAACCCTCTCACGAGCACGTATAAATTATCGTGAAAATCGTGGTGCAACCCACTACTCGTTTCTCCTCTCGTTCCTCTCCCCATCCATAGATTCACGGTCGAAACTGCCGACCAGGACATCAACTTTGGTCGTAAAGGCACTTTCCCTTCCCCGTCTACGGCGGTCAAATCCCGCTCCCGCTTTTCGTTGCTCCACTGCTTCCTTCTCAATTCGTTCCCGAAAAGCATGAACGGGTTTACGAAACTCTTTAACGGGCTGGATAGTATTTCTGGTCGTCCATCGTGTGTATCGAACCGTTCGCCGTTGCTGGCGGAGAGATATTTCGAATGGTCCCCTCCTTCGAACGCGCTTAAAAACTGGTCGAATTGCATTCGCTCTCGACTGCCTTTTCCAAATCGTTGCGTCCCGTCGTCGGTCTCGTCATCGTCGTCTGCCACTTCTACAATAACCGTCTCCCTCTCTTCTCGGCAGCGTTCTCGCAAAAAATCGTTCGACCACTCCCGCGCGCATTCAAATTCCGTCTCCGCGAATCCTCCGATGAGTTTTACCGGTGTTCTCGTGCGTATGATTTCGTTTCGAAACGCGGTTGGATTCGCCTCGGCATCTTTCAACAGCAATTCTTTCACGCGCGTCCGGTCCGGTTCCGGGCGCCATCCGGAATAGTCGTTCCGCATTTTTGTCTCGTCTTTGTCGTCGTTCGTCACCAAATAAAAGTCGACGAATCTACTAGGCGGTGGTGGTGCTTTTCTCTTCGTGGTGCACCTTCTTCTTTAGCACGAGTACAGAGGCATCGGAGTATGTAGTAGTATTTCTGAGGTCTCTTTTTTAATGCGCATTATTATTTGTTGTTGACGTCACATAACTTTCCTCCTCTGGGAAACCACCACTTTGTGTCTCGAGGAGGAGGAGGACGATAATAGAACAGAAAATGACCACCGATGCTCCTCGACGCGACCTGGCACCGTCGTCCGCGGCGGGAGGATTTCTACGGGACGATTCGATGCGCTGGGAACGTCTGTTCATAAACGAAATCAAAACATTAAAAGCGGGTTCGAAAGACCAATTGGAATCGTTGACAGAATTAGCCAGCAACGACGCGTCGAAAAGATACAAATCAATCGTGAACATCGTCTCCAAATACGCGCAAGTGATGAAGCCGAAATACAGACCATCTTTAATGTATGTGATTAGTTCGTTAATCATGCATGAGAATCCAAAAGTTTCGAGTTTGTACAGACAAAGATTTGCGATTGAAATTTCAGTTTTAGTGGAAAGGATATGCGAATGTCGATTGGAACAGTTGGCAACGGTGCGAAGGAACATCGAGCGATGGCGAGAGAAGGGATGTTTGGAGAGCTCGGTTTTGGATGAGTGCGAGTATCATGTGCAGAAGTTTGAGGAGGCTGGGAAAGAAGCGGATGAAGAAGAGAGGAGGAAGGTAGAGGACGGGTTGTTGGGGATGGAGAGGATTGAGACGCCGCCACCACCGGAGGAGGAGGAAGAGAAGAAAGAAAAAGAGGAGAAGCCGATGACGAACACGACCACGACCACGGTAAATAGATGGCCAAAGTTGATACCGGCGAAGATAAATAATGCGCAGCATCAAAAACAACAGAACAACAAAAATAGGAAACGGAAGCGGAATAGCGATGCGAATATTAACAATAATAGACAGAAGTTTACGAACGATAATTTTAGGCAACGGCAACAGAATAAGCCGCCAATGAATCAGCAACAGATTCAGCAATCGCAGCATGGACAAGGGAAGCCATCCAAAACGCAAAAGAGGAGAATGAATCGACAAAAATTTGCGAACAAGAAGAAACAGGACAACAATGGTAATAACAAAGACCAGAAGCAGCAGCAGCAAGAAAAAGGAGGAAAAGACGATTAGAAGAAACCGATTATTGATAAGCTTACTTAGAGATTTGCTTCGTGCGTGTCCCCTCTTTTGTAAAACAAATGTGTGTGTACATGTGAAATTTCTAAGTTGAATCGTGCTCAAGATATCCGTGTAACGTTTGCTTTTTTGCTACTTCGCACGTTTCTATACAAACTCTTTTGCATAACTAGGTAGCTCGCTATGTGACTAAGTCCTCTTCAAAGTCTCTAAGAGAATTTTCTCTACGTATTCGTCTCTTTCTGTTGAACTTTGTAACTCACCCCACTCGTCAAAGAGAATAACTCCTAAACGCAAACCTAAGCGTTCTTTCAAGAGGAAGTTGCGCATGGCCGTGGAACCGAGTAAAGTTCTGTGACCAGTTGAGGCGGAGATGGCAAAGTGATGCGGGCCGTCGACTTCGAGGACAACGTCTTTGGTGGGATTTGCGTCGGGTGGTGGTGGAGCTTTCCGCTCCCCAAGGAGAAAATCTGCAACCGCAGTGCTTTCGATGAAGAAATCTGGACGCATCAACCCATCTTCAAGTTCGCGTTCTTCAAAAAATTGAATATTGAGTCGTCTGAGAGAGTCTTCGACTTGTTGCTGTAACTTTGACGTTTGCGAATCTTTGCGCTTCTGTAAAATCCATTGCTTTTTCGCGACTTTCTCGAAATCTCCGGGCATGGCTTCCTTCACCATGTCTTGTAAAGAGGTGCCTTTCAAGAGGAGAATGGACGCGTAGCATGCACCTAAGCCTTTCTTATCGAGCGAATCAGCGCGAATACCACCGTTGGGTGAGATTACCTTTTCGCAGAAGTTGTTCAAGGCACTCTCGACGGTAGCTTTTTCCTCGGTTGTGCATGCAACGCAGGCGTAGAGTAACGAAAGGGACCAAAAAGTCATCCACATCGAAACAGGTGTCCAAAACGATGCCGCTTTTTTCGTTGGCGGTGTTGTCACTTTGAATAAAAGATCAGCAGATGGCAATTTGCCGAACGTTGCGTGCGCCCAGATGAGCAACGATGATCCTTCCTGGAAGTCTCGAAAGTTAACTCCATCTGAGGAAGAATTGAGCCACGCCGCTTCAATCTTTTTCAGCGTTTCATCGCTCGGGACGTACTCGAGTTTCGTAAACGACCACATTATCTGTGACGCGACAGTTGGACGAAGCAATTGCGCTGAACTTTCGCTCTGAATGATCTTTTCGCACTTATCGATGAGCACCATGCCAGGATTAAATTTATTCTTGGCGAAAGAATTGAGGAGCGGAGCGATGTGTATGTTGGCATCAAAATTACCATTTTCTGCTAGCTCCTCCGCTTTACTCACTGCGTAAGCGAGGTATCTCGTTGGGTTATACGAATTTTTGTCGTAGTTGTCGTTATTTTGCTTATCCTCCACGTTATTTTGCGCGTTTCCTAAACTGTATGTGAAATACACCAAATCTAACTCATTAAGCGTGTCGAGATTATCAATTGCGTAGTCTTCGCACTGCTCTAGAAACTCGACTGGGATTTTAGCGCGCGACTTGATTGCAGCCCACAGCAAATTCGTGTAATCTCGCGTTTCAAATTGTGCGAGCACGTCGGCATCTGTCATACACGCGCGAAAAATACTTTTCAACGCTCGAATGGCGACGTTGAATGAATACGAGCACAGATGTTCTTCGTCCTCGCCAGGCATGGCATTCTGACTTTGCTGCTGCTCTCCGCTATCACCTATATCAATTCCAACGTTTTCGAGTATATTATCGTGCCCTTTAAACCAATGCAAGTTATTTCGCGAGAATACAATCTTCGTAATCGCGCTCGCGCACTGCGCCAACTGTTTTGGTTTGAACGCCTTTGGCGTTTCGATGATTTCTTCAAATATCGGATTCAACGCTTCCATCAACGCCCTATCTTCTTCGCTCTTTCGTTTGCTCGCACCATCGCTATTCATACCGCAGCTGCTGCTACTGCTACTACTATTAAAATTACTCGCTATTCCAACAAGCATTGCGACGACGTGTCCGCACTCCCGTGCCCCTATTTTTCCCTTATACATTTTATAACTCATATCCCTCGCGGCTTTCCTCGCCAACTCAATCACGAAATCTGCGTAAAACCCACTACTCACCGCACCGCTCGCCGAGATCAATCTCGCCGCATTTTCCAAGTGTACCTCTTTTTCGAATACACCTGGTTCCGACAAACGCTCTTTTATGGACTTCCAATATTTATTACGATTTTTCGCGGAAATGTCCACACTGTATCTCGTCAACCCCCACGTCGCAACGGCAATATCACCGGCACTACATTCGCTAATCTTTTTTATAACAATCGACTCGATGGCACTTCTCGTGTGTTCTGGGATGATTGTTTTTCCTAATGTTGCATATGCCCACGCGATGCTCGCGCACGATTTTGGTGGCATGTATTCTGGAAATATCTTTTCAAACAAGAGCGTGCGTTGTTCTTCACACACGCGCTCTAACCCGCTCTCTAAACTCATCCAGGCCGCTTCGAACCCACCATTCTCCACAAACTTCACTTTACTTTGCTTCATTCTCGCAACGCTCCAAAATATCGTCGACACGATCCTCGAACTCCTCGTGAAATCACCCTTCTCGCACGGCGACAACACTTTTTCCTGAAATGCACCGGACGTTATCAGCCGTTCAACAGCGAGTGCGTTCCAACCCAGAGCATCGCCGTCCTTCGTCTTCTTCGCGTTACATTTCTTTCCCAAAAGAGAGAATATGGTAGCAATGTTCACATCCGAGAGTACAGCATCCTTCTCAGCCAAAACGTCTCCAATCGCCTCCGCCGACGCGCACCGCAAAATACGTTCGTTCAGGGCGGTAAAAACTGCCTTCTCCTCTTTGCTCAATTCTGGCGCGCGTTTCGTCGGCGCGTTCTTCGCCCGTCTCCTCGGTTTCGTCGCTCGCGTCTTCCTTTTCGCGTCTTCGGTCCCTCTCCTTTTCTTCTCCTCAAGGTCCTTCTCCTCCTCGTCTTTCCGTCGCGCCGCAAAAACCGGCGTTCCGAACCGTCTCCCTTCTCCGCGGGTGCTCGCGACGAAAACGCGCGCACCGCGAAACTTCCAACCGGACGCCGCCGGCGAAATCATCCTGCCATCATCATCAAAGTCGTCGTCTTACAGCGCTCTCTCTTTTCGCTCGATTAAAGTATATCATTGCTGACGACGCACAAAAGAGGTAAAATCCGAAAAGAACGCCGTCCTCGTCGTCGTCATCGCCAACATCGCCATCAATTCCGCCGCCTTCACGAAAAGCGCCTTCTTCTTCTTCTTCTTCTTCTTCTTCTTCTTCTTCTTCTTTGTCGTCGTCGTCGATCGAGGTCGTCCTTATGTGCGGAAAACACGCTACAGCACACCTGCACTTTTCTCCTCTTCTTTTTCTCTTTTGTCCTTCTGTTTAGGGTCTCAAAGGTCTTGTCTTTTTGAGTCGATTCCTTTCTCTCTTTTGTTGTCGTGTTCACACTTGTCGAGACGCAAATCGAAGAGCGGGAACGACGACGACGACGAAGAAGAAGAAGAAGAAGACAAAGAAGAACACGCGAAAGGATGAACGCGCACGCGCCGGCGTTCGTTCCCAGAAAGCGACGAGGGCAAGAAGAGGCGCCGAGACGGACGGATGCGGATGATGGGGAAGGCAAAGACAGAACCCTCGGGAACAACAACCACTTTGATGAAGCGTCGATGCCGCCGCTCCCGCCTTCTCCACCACCGCCAAACAAGCGGTCTCCTTCTCATCCGCCGTCGAACGCGAATGCTCGAGGATCGAGCCCAACGAATTTTGGGAACAGCACGTCCGTGGTCGCCTCGTCGTCGCCGAGGACGATGAGTCAAGATGTCTCGACGTCTGATGATGGGTTTCATCAACACGTCTCTCAAGTCGACGAGAGCGCAGACGCGATGATGCGAAACGTGGGGAGTTCAGAGGAAGTCTTCGAAAGCGGGACCGCGGCTCCACGCGTGATGAAGAAGAAAGATTCGAGCGCGATACCAAAATACGATTTAGAGAAACATTACCGCACTGTATTACCGTTAGGTCCGCCGTTGAAAAGAGAAGACGAGAACGACGCGGGGACTGGTACCGTTCTCGACAAACTCGGCGTCGAGGAAGGTCAATTGCCGAACGGTTTGAGGTACTTCATCGGGCAGTGTAGGAAACCAGAAAATCGAGCGGCGCTAGCTTTAGCAGTTGATGTTGGATCAGTGTTTGAGAACGAGGAAGAACGAGGAGTAGCGCACATCGTCGAGCACCTCGCGTTTCGGGCGACGACGTCGTACGAAACTTTTCAGATTGTGAATTTCTTGGAATCAGTCGGCGCCGCGTTTGGAGCATGTCAAAACGCGTACACGAGTGCGGACGAGACAGTGTTTGAGTTGACCGTGCCTATCGACGATATGAATGTCTTGGAGGAATCGTTGAAAATTTTTAGCGAATTTGCCAGAGGAGTGAGAATTTCCGACCAAGACGTCGATAACGAACGAGGCGCGGTGTTGGAAGAATGGAGATCAGGGAGAGATGCGAGAGGGAGAGCGGCGCAAGCGTATTGGGAAGCGTTGTTTGAGGGAAGTTTATATGCCGATCGCTCACCGATTGGAACGGAAGATGTTATTCGAAACGCCCCGGGGGGCATTTTTCGTAACTTTTACCACAAGTGGTACAGACCGGAGAACATGGCGGTTATCGTCACTGGCGATTTTGATGACGTCGGCGCGGTAAAGGAAAAAATTATCAGATTGTTTTCCCCGTTGACTGCGGCTGCGCATGTTCAAGCTCCACCGAAATTTATTCGACCGACATTCCAAGGACACGAGAACCCACGCATATGCTGTCACGTAGATCACGAATTATCGAACACGGTCGTCAACGCAACCTTTCAACTCGAACAAAGATCAATCGCTACTCCAGAAGATTACTTTAAACAAACCATACAGGAATGTTACAAAATGTGTTTGGACAATCGATTGTATAAACTCATGCGACGACCAAAACCGATTTTTTTTAGCGCTGGCATCGGTTCGGAAGATTTATCACGAACGAGCGCCTTGTTATCCGTACAAATGACGTGTGAATCGAGCAAAGCGAAAGATGCGCTCGAGAGCGTCTTGACGGAAGTGTCGAGAGCGCGTTTGTTTGGATTTAGCGCGCAGGAATTGCGCATCGCCAAGTTGAACCAAATAGCGGATATGGAACAACTGTATGTGGAAAGAGATCAAACGTATTGCACGGATGCTCGAGATGAGTTGGTGCAGCACTTTTTACGCGGCGACATGGTTATTGGTGCCGGATTGGAGGCGTCGCTAGCCACCGCATGCATAGAAAAAGTCACCTTGGAGGATGTGTTTCAATACGCGCAAAACGTGAGCGTATCAAAAAGCTGCATGATTCGGTTACAAGAGGGACGGAAGAAAACTAACGAGGACGATTTACGCGAAGCGGTGAATAGGGTTGCGGAAAAGGAACGAAACGGAGAAATAGAAGAAAATTTGGAAACATTCTTCGTTCCGGAACGTTTGATGGCGGACCCGCAGCCGTTGAAAGAAGGTTCGACGGCGATTGCATCCACGCGGACGCATCCAATTTCAGACGTGACTGAAGTTGTTTTGAAGAATGGTATAAAAATAGCGTTGAAAAGTACAAACTTTTTGGACGACCAAGTGTTGATGCGCGTCGCCGCTAGAGGTGGATTATCGGAAATATCGAAGGAGGAATACAAAGACGCGCTCTTTGCTGGTACAGTCTCTCGCGAATTGGGTGTGTTTGGATATAGACCGGAAGTTTTCTCCGACGCCATGGCGGGTAAAAGAGTCGACGTGGTTCCAAACATTGGCACGTATAAACGATCCATCGTTGGGGAGACGTCTCCGGATCACATAGACGTACTTTTGCAATGCACGCATCTCATCTTTTCCAACAACGTGGAAAATCAGTGCAACGAGCAAGATTTGGAAGTTTTGCGCGAAATGCAACGAGAGGCGGTGAAGAATGCAAAAAGAGATCCGATGAAAGTTTTCGCGGAAATCCAACGCGCTTTGACCTACGGTAACTCATACCTCTCCAAACCCATAACTCTCAAAACGCTTGCAAAAATGGACGCGGAGAAAGCGTGTCGCTACTTTAACGAGTGTTTCGTCGACCCTTCGCATTTTACGATGGTTCTCGTCGGTGCGTTTGATATTGGAACGATTCTGCCATTATTAGAAAAGTATATAGGTTCCATCCCACGCCCGCTAGATTCGAAAGAGAAACTCGCGCGCGTCAAACCGGCGCCGTTTGACTTCCCAAAGAAGGCAGTCAGTAAACGTGTGCGATTGAAAATGATTGAAAACCAAGGCGTAGCGAGTTTGACGTTTCCGGTGATGATTGAAAATCCTGACGCGATTTTAAAGCAAGAAGCGTTAGCAAAAGGTGAGGAATTCAACGGTCCAACTTTAAACGGATCTCAAGTGATCGTTCGAAACAAGTTTCTCACGATGATTTCTGCTGCCATTATCGAGCGCCGGTTGCTCGCGCGCTTAAGATTCGAGCGAGGCGAAATATACAGTTGTGCCGCCAGCACGTCATTCGCGTATCAAGACCCGAACGCGGCAAACGGTGAATCCTATCGAGGAGATATAATGGTTGTTTTCGCATGTGACCCGAAAAGCGGCGAAAAACTTTCCAAAGTAGCCCTCGAAGAGATTGAACAGTTAATCAACGACGGGCCGACCGAGGAAGACTGCCAAACCGCGAAAGAAGTCGAACTAAGGTCCATCCAAGAACACAAAGAAGAAAACTCGTTCTGGGTCAGCTACGTTGACGCCATGTACGCGTCTCAACTTTTACCAGTCTTGAACGGCGACATCGACAAAATGTACGAAAACACGGAACAAATCCGCGCGGACGTTTTAGAAACGCTCTCGCCGGACGTCATACGCAAACATCTGGCGAAAACTCTTGCAGTCAAGCGCAGAGTCAACGTCGTTTTGATTCCTCAAAGACCTTTGTTCTTACGATTAATCGCTCCAAATATGGACGATATTAAAGGTTTCTTTGAATGGCCGGAGACTTTTGGCGAAGCCTGCGGTAAACTTGCCTTGTTAGGATGCGTCGCGGGCGCGTATTGTGCCCTCACGACATCGAAAGCAGAGAAAGACAAAAAGTGAAAAAAAAAAGTACATAGGTGAAATTGTGCAATCAAGAATCGTCATAATAGAAAGAGCAGTAATGTCCTCGTCAATCCCGTCATTCTCCTCGTTGGCCGTGGCCGTCCGTAACTGCGATGAATGTTCATCTTCCTCCCCGGAGAAGTTTCAAGAGTTTCTCGACTATCTCGTGAACGCGTATCATCGACATTTTTTATTTTCAACTGCAACGGAATGGAAAACTCGAAAATTGATGCGTCGTTTGCACGAGAAACTTTTCAGTGATGGTTCAGAGAAAGGAAAGAGCACGAAGAGTAACGACGACGATAGGAAAGAAGATGATAAAGAAAAAAGGAAAGATGAACGAATGATCGAGCGACTGGCGAACGATTCAATCATGATTTTGAAAAAAGCAGTTGGCAAAGATTGGACGGCAGATGCTTTGGCAGAAAAGCTCTTAACTGAATACAAGTGCGGCGCTGAGTTGGCGAGTTCCATGCACGAGATTTTCTCGAAACATAAAGAAAAGTTGGAAAGAAGTTTCGCGAGAGGGACGTTTGGGATAGTGAAAAGGTTAGAGTCCGTGTGTTGGAGGACGCAGGTGGAATTGTATGATAGTAATAGTAACGATACGACGGGTAAAGAAACAAGAGACGAAGTGACCGCAGTGTTGGAACTGCGTATGGAAAAGAATGAGACGACGTCCATAGAGTTTAAGAAAGAGGAATTGCTTACGTTTTTCAAGGAGTTGGAAACGATTCAGATGAAAATAGATGACCTTAATTAGTTTTTAAAAATAGAGTAGGTACTGTACCGGTACAACAACGTTTTCCTAATAGTCCATGACGGGTGATTTTAAACCCGCGCCATTATCCTCATCTCCTTTAGTTGAATTGTCGAGATTTTGGTCGTACCCAGGACCTTCATCCATGGTATCGCCATCTTCTTCTTCGTTCTTTCCTTCCTCATCCTCTTCTTCGTCCTCGGAGTCCGGATTGTCGTTCTTCTTATCGCCGTCGTCTCCCGTTTTCGTCATACCTAAACCGCTTCGACTCCGCTTCATCTTTTCTTTTTTGGACAAATAGGCAAACAAAGCCGGTGCATCTTTTTCGGTGATGCCAAAATTTGTGGAGAATTCGGAATATTTTATTCGAAGATCGTCCATGGTGAACGGCGATTGAGAGCCGGCGTCAGTTTTACGAAGCGCCGATGCGATGGTTTCTTTGCTCTCTGGCTTCACTTCCGCCACTCCCGGTGTTAACGGCTCGCATTCCCACGTGTAATTTTCGCTCGCTTCTTTCTTTTTCCGCTGCATCCTGCGCGTTTTCTTCGTAGCGATGAGTACCTTGTCTACAGCTTTCCCCAATTCTACTGCTGACATTTTATTTCGTCTCGATTTTTTCGACGCTTCCGCTAAAATATCCAATATTTTTTCGTGGATATCGTACGAACCGATGGAAGCTTTCGTCAAAGCTGTGCCGACGCACGCTTGCCAAACCTGGTTTGAAGAACTAAAAGGTATCATGGGATTCTTTTGTGTGTTGTTCTTTTTCTTCTTCTTGCCTTTCGTTTTATATTGAGGAAGGTTCGTTCCGCACATAGCGTGCACTCGCGTCGCGAGCATTAGATAGGTCTCTTTGTCATCAACCACGTCAACATCTTTGGATGCTTTTGCCACGGATTCAAACATTAACTTCGCAGCTTTGCAGGAAATTTTATCCGATGCTTTCAAACATATCATCCCGTACATGAGCGCAAACTTTCGAATCGCGGGTGACTCTATAATCATCTCTGAGAGTTTTTCAATCTTTTCTTCCAAATCACCGTCATCGTCGTCGGAATCGGAATCATCGTCGGAACTCGCATCAGAACCTTTGTCGTCTGCATCCTTGTCATCGTCTGATTCGTCGTCGGAATTTTCATCGTCTGATTCATCTTCATCATCGGAATCTTCCGAGAGCATTTTTTCAATCATCAAATCGGCGACGATTGGGAAAAACGTTCCTAAAATCTCAGGAGGTACTGCAGATACTACCGCCATATCACCTTTTTGCAACAATTCTCTTGAATTAAGCGCCAAACAGACAAATTTTGCTAACTTTTTCAGCCTTGCATCCGTTTTCGGTTGTCGCTCGTCTTTCACGACGAATTGTAACGTTCGCATGGTCTCGTGCAAAAGCAAATGAAACACGGGAGGATCTCGCAAAATCATTCCCATGTCCCCTAAAATTGTTTCCGCTGGTTCAACAACCTCCTCGATCTTTTGAACGCGAGAAACCGCCGATGCACCACCATCTGATTCCGAAACGGTCGGTTTTGCCGCAGCACCAAACGTGAATTTAACTTTTAACTTCTTCTTTGGCGGTTGCGCCTTGCCTTTTTTCTTCACGTCAGTCCTCGAGGCCAACTCCGCAGAATCCAGGATGTTCCCCATTTCAGCTAATCTTCTATTATCTAAGTATCTATCGCGAATGCATGCGTCCATGAGCCACGCGAGCCTGTGAGAGGGATCAATTTCACACAACTCTTGCACCTCGTGGTCGTGAAACGCCATGAGAAACTGCGAACGCAACGCACACGTGGAAGGATCCCCAGTATTGGCATACCTCGTGCGTATCTCTCGAACGACGGCGTTATACAGCGTGATGTTATCGCCGACAACTTTGCGCAAACGGTGAATTGCTGGAGATTTTCCTCGCAGTATTCGCCTTGGTTGCACGTCTTTGTTATCGACCACGTCCACGACAGCCGCTACGGCAGCACCTGTCGTCATCGTTGTCATCGCTTTCTTACTCGCCTCTTTCCTCGCTTGAATTGCATTTGCTTTACTATTCTTCTTACTATTCACTATCTTCTTCGTTGCTGTCGCTTGGTTACTACGGGATGATTGCCCTGCAGCACCCAAATCCTCCTCGGACTCTTTTCTCGGCGCGCTCCAATCCTCCTCCGCCACCAACGGTGCCAACTGCACGTCCTCAATGGATGAGTGTCTCCTCACAACACACTTCTCCTGCCCGTACGAATCCAAGACGCTCGATAAGTGTTTTCTCAGCGTGCCTTTGTCCATAACCCATACTTGCCTTTGCACTTTCAGCGAACACTGCCTAAAAATGCTCAAATCCCTCGATATTAGCTTCAAATAATTCGCGGGCACTGGACTCAACCTTTCGAGAATAGTCAACGGAATCCGTTTCAACTCCTCGATTCCTATAAAAGGGAACGACGCTTGCAATAAACTCAACAAATTTCCTTGCGGTGCAATTTTAATCCGAGAGAGTAACTCTTCCGACGCATCGTCTAGAATGTTTTTATACACCCGCGGTCGCGAAATCTCCAACTGATCCAACAAACCGAGGTATTGTT
>Ga0066861_10000344_pt1 | contig 14263 bp, 12 predicted proteins | sample ETN02SmetaG_3_FD_66434 | JGI IMG/M metagenome (GOLD analysis project Ga0066861, IMG submission 66434) | Marine microbial and viral communities from oxygen minimum zone, Eastern Pacific Ocean - ETNP2014F10-02SV257 | ecosystem: Environmental > Aquatic > Marine > Oceanic ... | reverse complement strand
TGTGAAAAAGAAGTTGAAGTTGAAGTACCTGTTGAGGTAATTAAATACGTAGATAAAGAAGTAATTGTAGAAAAAGAAGTTCCTGTTGAAGTAATTAAAAATGTAGGCTTTCCACCAGATGCTTATAATTTTACTAGAAATGGTGTTTCCACAGTAAGCTACGGTGGTCAAACTACAAGATTAAAACAAGCAGAAGCTTTAGGATCAGCTTTAAAAAGTGATTCTTTTACTAAAGCTCAATTAGAAGAAATGTTTAAAGACGGAGAAGGATTTTCAGATGCAACCTTAAATGGTACTGGGAAAAATCTTCGTGGTAAAACTGCAGCATATGGTGCAGCAACCGTTAAAGCTCAAATTGATGCTTTAATAACAGAAGCTGCAGAAGTTGTAGCACCTGCATGGAATAGTGATGCCTCTGCTGGTGTTGCTGGTTCTTATACTGATCCCGCAGGATCTAACAGAACAGTAAGAATAAATGCTAAAGGTGTTGAACTTAATCAAGCCTTTTTAAAATCATTAATGGGAGCTCTTGTAGCTGATCAAATTATAAATGGATATTTGTCAAAAACCAAATTAGATGGGGGAACAAACATAGAAGATAATGACAATAATGTTTTTGCTTATAAAGGTACTGGTGCAACTGAAAATAATACAACTAAAATGGAACATTATTGGGATGAAGGTTTTGGATATATGTTCGGAAGAGAAGCTGATGCTTTAAATCCATTTAATGGTAGTGGTGTAATATTAAATAAATACCTTAAAAAAGTTAACGCTAGTGATGAGCCTGGTATTTCTAAAGTAATATATGATGCTTTTAAACTAGGTAGAGCTGCTATTGTGAATTCTGATTATACAGTTAGAGATGAACAAGCGACAATAGTTAAAGAAAATATTTCTAAAGTTATTGGATATAAAGCAGCTTATTATTTAAGAAGCGGTGGTGAAGAAATAACTGCAGGAAATTGGGCAAATGCTCATCATGCATTATCTGAAGGTTGGGGCTTTATCTTAAGTCTTCAATTTACTCAAGGTTCTGATGGAAATCCATATATGACTAATGAAGAAGTTAATGCTCTATTAGATAAGCTTATGGCTGGAAACGGATTTTGGGATAGAACTGCTGACGAGCTTGAAGCTATGGCAAAAGATGTTGATGCTGCTACAGGACTAAACTAAATTATTATTAAAGGCTTATAACCATAAACTTTAAATTAATTTTTGGACAGAATTAAATCTTTGTGCAGGAAAATGAGAAAAACAGAAAAATATATAACCTATCTTTTTTTAATTGCTCTAGTTTTTTCCTGTACAAAAGATGATTCTGGAAATGATGAAAATGAAATAGTTCAAGAAGTAGTTGAAGATCAAAAAGAAGATGTTAATAATACAACTTCAACAGATACTTCAAGTTCTCAAAACCAGTCTACAAGTACAGAGGCAACTTATGATCGATCCTCTTTTTTAATTAATATTGCTGACAATATTATTATCCCATCACACAATCAGTTCAAAACGGATTTAATTGAACTTCAAGAAGCATCAAACGCTTTTGAGGAAGAAACAAACGATTCAAATCTCAATATTTTAAGAGAAAAATGGATAGCTTCTTATAAATCTTGGCAACATATTGAAATGTATAATATTGGAAGATCTGAGGAAATATATTTTAATTCAAAAATGAACATATATCCAGTTAATATAGACAGATTAGAAAATAATGTTAGTACTGGCAATTATGATTTAGATAATGCAAATAATTTTTCATCTCAAGGATTTCCTGCACTAGATTATTTACTATATGGAGTTGGCTCATCAGATTCTGAAATAGTTGAAAAATTCAATTCTGTATCTGGATACAAAGCCTATCTTAAAGATATAATTCTTAAAATGGTAAATAACACAAATCAAGTAATTGATAGCTGGACTTCTTATCGAGATGTTTTTGTTAGTTCAACTGAAAATACTGCAACTTCAAGTATTAATAAGTTAACAAATGATTTTATCTATTATTATGAAAAAGGATTTAGAGCAAACAAAATAGGTATTCCAGCTGGAGTTTTTTCAAATGATGTATTACCAGACAGAGTAGAAGCTTATTATAGCAAAATTTATTCTAAAGATCTTGCTCTTGAAGCTATGATAGCTATAGATAATTTCTTCCAAGGAAAACATTTTAATTCTGATGAAACTGGAGATAGTTTAAAAACCTATCTAGATTTTCTAGATGTAATTAAAAATGAATCTAATTTAAGTACCTTAATAACTGAAAAATTCAGTTCTGCAAAAACTTCAATTGAATCTCTTGATGACAACTTTGCCCTTCAACTAGAACAAGATTATGTTAAAGTTTTAGGAACATATGATGCAATTCAATTAGGTGTAGTCTTACTAAAAGTAGATATGTTACAAGCATTAAGTATAAATGTTGATTATACTGATGCTGATGGTGATTGATTTCTAATATTTAGTAATAAATATTAGATTTACCCTTTCATAATTTAATAATGTTTTATAATTCAAAACTATATTTTAAAAAATATACCAGTCCTGAACCCTTAGCAGTATTTAGAATTCTTTTTGGATTAATGATGTTTCTAAGTATTATTAGATTTTGGTCAAAAGGCTGGATAGAAACTCTATATTTAGAACCTAAGTTTCATTTTTCTTATTATGGATTTGATTGGGTAAAGCCTTTGGGTGAATTAACTTATATTTTGTTTATAATTTGCGGTTTATCAGCACTTTTTGTTTCAATAGGTTATAAATATAGATTCTCAATCATTACATTTTTTTTAAGCTTCACTTATATAGAATTAATGGATAAAACAACGTATTTAAATCATTACTATTTCATAAGTATTTTGAGTTTTTTAATGATTTTTTTACCTGCTGATAAATTTTTTTCAGTTGATAATCTTAAAAGAAAAAATTATTTTGCAAAAATTCCTAAATGGACTATAGACTCTATAAAAATACTTATTAGCATTGTATACATATATGCAGGATTAGCTAAAATTAACTCTGACTGGTTATTAAAAGCAATGCCATTAAAAATTTGGCTCCCATCAAAATATGATATTCCTGTTATTGGTGATTATCTTTTGCAACAAGAATGGGTTCATTATTTAATGAGTTGGTCAGGGATGATCTATGATCTTTCAATTCCATTTCTTTTATTTTATAAAAAGACTAGAGCTTTTGCATTTATATTGGTAATTATTTTTCATTTATTCACAGCTGTTCTTTTTCCTATTGGAATGTTTCCATATATAATGATTGTTGCTTCATTGATTTTTTTTGATTCAAAATTTCATAATAAAATAATTCGTTTAATTAAAATAATAATATCCCCTATAAAAAAATATAACATTAAAAAGGTTGAAAAGTTTAAATATGTTTATTCTAAACTAATAACTTCAATAGTCATAATTTTTTTGATTATTCAGTTAATTTTTCCATTTAGGTTTGTTATTTATCCAGGAAATCTTTTTTGGAATGAAGAAGGCTATAGATTTTCATGGAGAGTAATGTTAATGGAAAAAATGGGATATACAACCTTTAAAATTGTTGATGGAGTTTCAAATAAATATTTTTATGTTGATAATAAAGATTTTTTAACTCCTTTTCAGGAAAAACAAATGAGTTTTCAACCAGATTTTATAATTGAATATGCTCATTTTTTAGGCAATCATTTTACTTTGCAAGGACACAAAAATATTGAAGTATATGCCGATAGTTTTGTTGCATTAAATGGAAGAAGAAGCAAACGTTTTATCGATCCAAATATTAATCTTATGAAAGAAAAAAGATCATTAAAACATTATTCATGGATAATCCCTTTTAAAGATGAAATTTAAACTCTTTTTTATACTAATATTATCTAGTTACTTTATAATAGGTCAAGAAAATAAAGTGAGTGGTGTTATTCTTAATGACGATCTAAATACTCCTGAAAGTAAAATAAAAATATATGATAGAGATAGAGGTTTATTAGATGAAACTGATGAAAAAGGGAATTTTGAGTTTTATACTAATAAAGAAAGTAATTCAATTATTTTTTTATCTCCTGAAGATTTGTTTTTTGAAAAAGAAATAAGTATTAAAAATGACACAATTATAGAAATAATCTTTACTCCTAAAGTTGAGAATTTATCTGAGATAATCCTAAAAGCTAATCGAATTAAAGCATTTCAATTAAAAAGACTTGACGATTCTCAAGGAACATCCATTTATGCTGGGAAAAAAAATGAAGTAGTTCTTGTAGCTCAAACTATGGCTAATCTAGCAGTAAATAGTTCAAGACAAATATACAGTCAAGTTGCTGGATTAAATATTTACGAAAATGATGACGCTGGAATACAACTTCATATAGGAGGAAGAGGTTTAGATCCAAATAGAACTTCAAACTTTAATACTAGACAAAATAATTATGATATTAGTGCTGACGTATTGGGTTATCCAGAAAGTTATTATACCCCACCTGCTGAATCACTTTCTGAAATACAAATAATAAGAGGGGCTGCTTCACTTCAGTATGGAACTCAATTTGGAGGTCTAGTAAATTTTATTATTCTTTCACCAAATACTAAGAAGTCATTAGAAATAACCTCTAGAAATACTTTTGGAAGTAATAATCTTTATACTAATTATACAAGCTTTAGTGGAAAGATTAAAAAATTTAGCTATTATTCTTTTGTAAATTATAAAAAAGGTGACGGTTTTAGAGAAAACTCTGAATTTGACTCTAAAAACATGTACATGAATTTTAACTATCAGCTTAATAAAAAAACTAAGATTTCAACTGAATTTACTTACTTAAATTACCTTGCTCAACAGGCTGGAGGACTATCTGATAAAATGTTTAATGAAAATCCATACCAAAGTAATAGAAAAAGAAACTGGTTTAACCTAGACTGGTTTTTGTACAATCTCAAATTAGAAAGTGACCTTAATAAAAACACATCCTTAAGTATAAATTTTTTTGGTTTAAATGCTAAAAGAAAATCTTTAGGGTTTAGAAGCAATAGAGTTGATCAAATTGATCCTCTTGAAGAAAGAGATTTAATTTATGGAGATTTTAATAATTTTGGTTTGGAGTCTAAATTATTAACCAAATATAAAATCTTAGATAAAAAATCTATATTTCTCTTAGGGTTTAAATATTACAATTCAAATAATACTGGCGAACAAGGCCCTGGAATAAATAATTCTGAGCCAAATTTCAATTTTCAATATGATTTGTTCCCAAATTATCGTTACCAGTCATTTTTTACTTATCCTAATTTAAACTTTTCTCTTTTTGGAGAAAATATTTTTTATTTAAGTGATAAACTTTCAGTAACTCCCGGTTTTAGATTTGAAAATATCAAAACTGAAAGTGATGGATACTATAAAAATATAAATTTAGATGCAGCAGGTAATGTTATTTTAAATGAATTAAATTACTCAAATGATATTAGAAAAAGATCATTTGTTTTATTTGGAGTTGGGCTTAGTTTTAAACCTAAAAATTTTATCGAGTTTTACGGAAATATTTCAGAAAATTATCGATCAGTAACATTTGCTGATATTAGTATTTTTAATCCATCTTATTCTATAAACCCTAATATAAGTGACGAAAGTGGTATGACAGCAGATTTTGGGTTAAGAGGAAATATTAAAAATTTTATTTCTTATGATATTAGTCTTTTTAATTTATCCTACAATGATAGAATTGGTTTTGTACAAAAATTAATGAAAGATGGAAGGGTTAAAACTGAAAGAGGAAACGTAGGTGATGCAAAAATTTTCGGCATAGAATCTTTAATAGATTTTGACTTGAAAAAAATATTTATAAATAATGAAAATTATAGTTTGAATTACTTTATAAATACTTCATTTATTGATTCCGAATATATTTCATCAGAAATTCCTGGAATTAAAGGGAAAAAAGTAGAGTTTGTCCCAAAATTAAATTTAAAAACTGGTTTAAGATTTGGGTATGGTGATTTTATGTTTAGCTCTCAATATTCATATATGTCAAATCAATTTACTGATTCTTCAAATGCAATTTCCGGAAATTTGAGTGGAGTAATTGGTCAAATACCTTCATACAAAATTTTAGATCTTTCAACGTCTTATTATTTTAAAAACTTTACTTTTGAATCTGGAGTAAATAACCTATTAAATGAAAAATATTTCACAAGAAGAGCAACAGGTTATCCAGGTCCAGGAATTATCCCTTCATCTCCTAGAACCTTTTATTTTACAATAGAGATAAAAATTTGATATGACAAAAAATAACTCTATTATAGTATTTTACGATGGATTATGTGTTTTGTGTAATAGATCAATTATTTGGTTTATCAAATATGATACTCAAAACATTCTAAAGTTTTCTCATTTTAAAAGTGAGTTTGTTTTAAAAAACCACAACCATGTAAGTAAAATAGAAGCTGTTTCTATAATAGATGAAAATGGCAATTATTTAAACAGAAGTGATGCTATACTTTACTTGCTAAAAAAATTAAAAAAATTTAAATTTTTAAGGGTTTTAGGCTCTTTAACTCCAAAGTTTGTTAGAGACAGTATATATAACTTGATTGCAAAAAACAGATACAAGTGGTTTGGTAAATATAAAAGCTGTTTGATTCCAGATAATAAAATCAAGTCAAAATTTATCTAAATTTATCTTAAAAGTTGTTCAAAAAAACCTCCTATTTTTCTATTTCTATCTACAAAGTGAATTTCTAAAATCCACTCTCTTTTTAATCCATTTTTTCCAGAAGCAAACATATCAACTTTATTCTCAGGGTGAACATAATTAGTTTTGTCTTCATTGTCTAATTTTTCATGAGGATATTGTCCAATAAGATGTCCCGCTATTTCACCTCCAAATTCCCAGTTATATTTCCTAGCAATTTCTTCTGCATAAGAAAAAAGTTGAGCCCCTGTAATACTTTTCTGTTTTTTAAAATAATCTCTACACTCAAACCATGCTAGTTCAATATCTTTTTTAAGTTTTAATTTAAGGGGGTCTTCCCCTAAAACATATGTCCTACCATAATCAGCTTCCCACTGTTCAAAAATTGGCCCAAAATCAAGAAATAAAATATCATTATCTTTTATCATTAAGTTTTTAGGATTCTCTTTGTAGGGATAAAGAGTATTTTCTCCAGCTCTGACAATTCTTTTGTGCCAATATTTTTTTATACCAAACAATTCAAAAGCTAAATCAAAAATTTCCTGATTCAAATCTTTTTCAGTTTTATTTGGACAAATTAGTCCTCTAGTTTGAATCTGATCAAAAAGTTCTGAAGCTTTTTCTTCAGCTTTAATTAAATTCTTTAAAGTTAAATCCATATCTCAAATACAAATTTAAATTAATTAACTGTTAATGATTTTTTTTAACTAAATTTAACTGTAATAAATAAAAAATAATGAAAAAAATTACTTGTTTAATTTGTCTTTTTTTATCTGTTAATTTAATAGCTCAAGACCCTATAAATTTTGATGAATTAGAATCAAATCAAGTTATTGATTCAACAGAAGTAAATGAATCAATTAAAAGAATTTCTATTGGATTAAAAATCGGAATTCCAAATATTTTGGGAGGTGCTGTTGAGGGGGTTTTACCGATTCTTGGAAATAGAATAGCTCCTTATTTTAATCTAAGTAGTTTTGACTTAGATGTTGAAAATGTAACTACTAAATTAGCTTATACCGAATTTGGTTCTAAAATTTATTTTGGAAACAAAGGCAAAGGTTTTTTTGTTGGTGTTGGAAGTTCCAAATTTGCATCTACTTTAGATTTTAAAGATCTAAGTCTTGATTTTGGAGAAACAGGTACAGGAAGTGTGGATCTTAATGTAAACACCTTTATAATTAAACTTGGAGCGAAAACTGGTGGCAGAATTTATTTCAATTTTGAATTAGGTTATGGAATCGGATCTATTCCTGAAGAATTAAAATTTACAGCTACTTCAACAACTGGAAGAACTGAATCAACTACTGAAGATATTCCAAATATTCCTGGTGTTAATCCTGGTGGAGGAATTCTAATTGGAAATGTAGGTTTTGGTATATCTTTTTAAAAAATTATATTTTTTTATAATTTTCAACAGTTAATTTACTTTTAACCTCTCCTGTATGTAAAATATTATTGGGTTCAAAAAGCATTAACCACACTTCATCCTTTGCCCTTGGTTTATGATCCACTCCTTTTGGGACAACAATCATCTCCCCTTCCTTTAATTTAACTTCTTTATCTCTAAATTCTATAATTAAAGTCCCTTTGTAGACAAAAAACAACTCATCCTGATCTGTATGATTATGCCAAACAAAATCCCCTTTAACTTTAGCTAGTTTAACATTTTGACCATTTAATTCCGCAACTATCTTTGGGTTCCAATGATCATTAAATAATTTGAACTTTTGATTAATATTTATTTTTTTCATTTTATATTTTTTTAAAGAATTCTTTTTAAAAAGTCAATAAAATTTTTATTAAAAATCTTGTTTATGTCATCATCGTTATAACCTCTTTTTTTTAATATTCCATCTAATTTTTGTAAATCTGCAATTGTACCTAAATCTGTGGGACATTGTTCTTTTCCATATCCTCCATCTAGATCTGAACCTAATCCTACATGATTTGAACTCCCTGTTAATTGACAAATATGATCAATATGATCAACGATATTCTCAATTAATAATTCTTTTTGTTCTGGATTAGAAATTCCTCTTTCCCAATTTGGAATCATCATCCAAGCATCAAAAGCCATTCCTATGACCGCTCCTCTTTTTATTAATTCTTTTATTTGATCATCAGAGAATTGTCTTTCATCAGGAACTACAGTTCTAGTATTACTGTGACTTGCCCATAAATTTCCATTATAATTATCAAGAGTTTCCCAAAAACTTTGATCACATAGATGAGTTACATCCAGAATTAAATTTAATTTTTCTATTTCTTTCAATAATTCTTTACCCTTTTTACCAATACCTCCACTAGATCCAGTTCCAAAAGCATAAGTTCCTGGGCCATAATGAGCAGGCCCTATTGCTCTTAAACCCTGATCATATAAATTATACAGATAATCTATATTGATAATTGAATCTGCACCCTCTAAACTCAATATATATCCTATTCTTTTTTTAATAGAATTATTATTCCATTTTTCTAAATGTTTTATTAAAGAATTTTTGTCAGTTATTTGAATCATTTCTTCTCTATCCTCCATAGTTCTATACCATGCAAGTTGACCTTGAGCATGAGCCCAAGCCTGCTCAGGTGAATTCCAACCAGGTAATGGGTTATTGGGTTTAACATATCTAGAAATTAATGTTGCAACACAAAGGCCTATATTTCCTTTAATTAATTCTGGTAAGCAAACAGTTGCATTACCTCTATCCGGTTTGTCAAAAAGATCTTTTTCAAGTTTTCTAATTTTTTCAATGGGCAATGTCAAATCTCTGTTCCACTCTGTTGCATTCATTGACAAATCTAAATGACAATCAAAAATAAATTTCATAATTATAAATTAAATATAATCTCTAGCATCAATATCCCAAGTTCCCGTTTTCTTGGATTTAATAACAGTATATGCCTTATTATATTTAGCTACAGTTGGGCATATATGATATGGAATAGCATAAAATAATTTTCCAACTTCATGATTATTTGCTTCAGTTGATTCTATAACTAAATGTTCTTCACTTTGTCTAATATGCTTAACATTATCTAACCCTAAAATTTGAATTCTAGGCAAAGGCATTTCAGAAGCAACTGATTTATGTCCAAGATCAAAACAAAGAAGATTAATTGACGGTTTACTAATTATCCTTGTTACAATAACTGCAGCGTTCAAAAAAGGTGATTCTTTCCATAATTTTTTATACCCTAAATCCCATAAAAGAGTAGTTCCAGGACTTAAGAAAACTTTATCTCTTTTAGAATGAGGAAGAAAAGTTGGTGAACCTCCAGCGATAACATTCTTTACAAGAATATTATTTGACTGAATTTTTTGAGTCAATTTAATAACAGATTTAAAACTCAAGTCACACTTTTTATTTCTTTCATTAATATCAAAAGGTCTTATATGACCATCATAAACATGAAGTCCCATTATAGATATATAATTATCATTTAAAATAGATTTATATAAATCTATAGCTATATCATTAGGCTCAATCCCTGTTCTATTCATTCCGTTATTAATGTCTAGCCATAATCTCATTTTTTGTTTTTTTTCTAAACAAATTTTAGAAAACACTTCAAATGATATATAATTATCTACTAATGTCGAAAATTTAATATTTGGGGTTTTTTTTTGAAAGTCTAATAATTTTAAAAACTTATCTTTAGAAGGTTGCATTGCAAATAATATATGATCTACTTTACATTGAATTAACATTTTAACCTCTGATAAAGTTGAAGCCTTAAATCTTAAAATCCCATAATCTTTTAAAAGATTAATAATTTTAGACATTTTATGAGTTTTGATATGTGGCCAAAGTCTATCTACTCCCCCTGAAATTTGAATCATTGATTCAATATTTTTCTTAATTCTTAAAGGGTAAACAATTAAACTAGGGCTATTTAACTCCTCTTCATTAGAAACTTTATACCAGTTTTTATCAATTATTTCTGTCATATTAATTAATATATTTCAAACATAGCCTCAATTTCTACAGCAATATTTTGTGGAAGTGACATTCCTACTGCACTTCTCACTCCAATACCATTATCAGTGCCAAAAACTTCTACCATTAACTCGCTAAATCCATTTATAACATATGGGTGATCTTTAAAATCTGGAGTTGCATTTACCATGCCTAAAACTTTTATTACTCTTTTAATTTTGATTTTGGGATCAAGGTTTGAAACTATGCTTGATAACATTGTAAGACCAACTTGTCTTGCAGCTAATTTTCCTTTTTCCTGATCAAGATCTCGACCAACCTTTCCTTTAATAAGTTTTCCATCTCTTTTCAAAGGCCCTTGTCCTGAAACAAAAAGATACTTATCTACAATTAAGATAGGTCTGTAAACACCTGCTGGTTTAGGTGGTTTTGGTAATTTCAATCCTAAGTCATTAATTTTATTTAATAAATCCATTTTTAACTATATAAAATTGTTTAAAATCAAAACTCCTATAAGTCCAGTTATACCTATAGAAGTTTCCATAATTGTCCAGGTTAATAAAGTTTCTTTTACAGTTAAATTAAAATATTCTTTAAACAACCAAAATCCACTATCATTTACATGTGATAACATTAAACTTCCTGATCCAATGGCTAAAACCATTAATTCAGGATTTACAGCATTACTTTGAACCAATGGTAAAACAATTGCTGCAGTAGTTAACCCAGCCACTGTAGCAGATCCCACTGAGAATCTTATTAATGTTGCTGTAAGCCATCCTAAAATTAAAGGCGAAAAATCTGTCATTTCTAATAATTTCCCAATATAATCACTAACTCCGCTATCAACTAAAATTTGTTTTAATGCCCCTGCTCCGGCTATAATTAATAAAACCATAGTGATTCCTGAAATAGACTTAGTAAAAATTTTCATTATTTCATCCATTTTAATGCCTCTAGATAATCCTAAAGTGTATATTGATAACAAAACCGATAAAAGTAGAGCAATAACCGGGTTTCCAATAAACTTAATTATTGAATAAATTAAAGATTTATCAGAAATAAATTCTAATATTATTGTAGAAATTCCAATCAAAATTACTGGCAATAAAGCTGTAAATAAACTTATTTTCAAACCAGGTAATTCATCTTCAGAAAAGACTTTTTTTGCCATAAATTCTTTCAAAGGTTTCGCATTTACTTTACTTAAAAAGTTTGTTAAAATTGGCCCTGAAATAATTATTGTAGGTATAGAAACTATAACCCCATAAATAAGAGTTTTTCCTATATCTGCCTCAAACATAATAGTTAAGGCAGAAGGAGCAGGATGAGGTGGAAGAAATCCATGAGTAACAGATAAAGATGCCAACATTGGAAGGGCAATACTGATTAGAGGAATTCCCGTAGAAGACGCAACTGTAAAAACAAGTGGAACCAGAATTACAAATCCAACAGAATAAAACATTGTGATTCCAACTATAAATCCAGTTAACATAACAGCCCATTTTGTATTTCTAACTCCAAATAACCTGATTAATCCATTAGTTATTTGCTGAGCTGCTCCACTATCAGCTACAATCTTCCCAAGCATTGCTCCTAAACCTAAAATCATAACTAAAAATCCTAGAGTATTCCCTATGCCTGTCTCAATTGACTCAACTACATCAACCAAATTCATGCCTTGCGCAATTCCAACACTTAAAGAAATAATTATAAAAGCTATAAAAGCATTTAATCTGAAAAAGATAATTAAAATGAATAAAAAGATTATTCCAAGGCTAATAATAAATAATGGCATAATTGTTAAATTTATAAAAGGAATAACATTAAATAAAAAATTTGTGTTGTTAATTTGAAAAAAATTATGTCCATTGAAGAATATTATAATAATATTAATATTTCCTTTTCTTTTATTTTCTCAAAGAGGGGAAACAGGTGATGAAATTTTCAAACACAAGTTTCCCCCTAACGTATATAATAAAGTTTCTAACTCATCACTAACCATTTCAAATAATGTTGATCATGATGTAATTGTTTTAATTAGAGATCAAGCGAAAAAATATCTAAGACATACTTACATTAGAAATGGTGATTTTTACACTTTTAAAGACATTCCTATAACAAGGCTATATGTTCAATTTAAATCTCTTGAGTTTTTCTTTGAGGATAGGGAAAGAACAGTGATTAACTTTGGCGAAAAACATACTTTTAATTTTTTTTATGATGCTTCAATGGAAGGAAATTATTTTAAAATTTCTGAAGAAGATTTTTTTAAACCTTAATCTATTCTCTTATTAAAAATCTTGTATAATAGATTTATTATATTTGATTTCAGGTTAAATATTAAAAATGTTTTTATGAAGTTTTTAAACGCCGAACCTTTTAGAATAAAGGTTGTTGAACCAATAAAAAAATCTACCCGAAAACAAAGAGAAGAATGGATAAAAAAAGCTCATTATAACGTTTTCAAACTTAAAGCAGAAGATGTTTATATAGACATGTTAACTGATAGTGGCACTTCTGCAATGAGTAGTAATCAATGGTCAGGAGTTATGTCTGGTGATGAATCATATGCTGGTAGTAAAAGTTTTTTTAATCTTAAAAATTCTATTATCGATATTTTTGGATTTCCTTTTGTTCAACCAACTCATCAAGGAAGAGCAGCCGATTTTATAATGTCTCAATTATATTCAAAGAAAGGAAATTTCATTATAGGAAATATGCACTTTGATAGTTTTAAAGGTCATGCAGAAATCGCAGGATCCATACCTGTTGATTTAATAATAGAAGAAGGTAGAACAGCAAATGATATATATCATCCATTTAAAGGAAATTTAGATTTAGATAAATTAAAAGAATTTATAGCTAAACATGGAAAAGAAAAAATTGGTTTAATTATTATTACAGTAACATCTAATGGAAATGGAGGCCAACCTGTTTCAATGGAAAACATTAGATTAACTTCAGAAGTTGCTAAAAAAAACAATATCCCTCTAATGATTGATGCAGCAAGATTTGCTGAAAATTGTTATTTCATAAAAAAAAGAGAATCTGGTTATGAAAATATGACAATAAAAGAAATTGCTCGAAAAATGTTTTCTTATGCTGATGGTTGCGTAATGAGTTCTAAAAAAGATGGCTTAGTTAATATTGGTGGGTTTATATGTACAAAACATGAAGATTTATTTGCATCAATAAATCAACTTGCAATTATTAATGAAGGATTTGTTACCTATGGTGGAATGAGTGGTAGAGATCTTGAAGCATTGGCTATAGGATTGCAAGAAGGTATTGAAGAAGATTATCTTGAATATAGAATAGAACAAGTGAAATATTTAGGTGATCAACTTTTAAACAAGGGAATTCCCATTATTATTCCTGCAGGAGGACATGGAATTTACGTCGATGCAAAAAAGTTTTATCCTCATATTCCTCAGAAAGAGTTTCCAGGTCAAGCTTTAGTTGTAGAGCTATATAAAACAGGTGGTGTTAGAGGAGTTGAATTAGGATCTTGTGCCTTTTCAAAAAAAAACATGAAGACTGGTGAAATCATTTATCCTGAACTAGAAATGGTAAGATTAACTGTTTCCAGGAGAATTTATACTAATAGACATATGGATGTGGTTGTAAATTCTCT
>Ga0066861_10000340_pt1 | contig 14301 bp, 14 predicted proteins | sample ETN02SmetaG_3_FD_66434 | JGI IMG/M metagenome (GOLD analysis project Ga0066861, IMG submission 66434) | Marine microbial and viral communities from oxygen minimum zone, Eastern Pacific Ocean - ETNP2014F10-02SV257 | ecosystem: Environmental > Aquatic > Marine > Oceanic ... | reverse complement strand
GAACGCGTTACCCAGCGTGACTCAACTGTCCTAGCTTGGACCGCTCGCCACGACGACGAGCAGATCATTGACGCATCCGGGGTCGCACCAGACGGGTTGCTGTCGGGCTGGACGATCGGAGTAAAGGACGTCATCAACACCTTCGATTTACCAACAGAGCGTGGCTCGCCTATTTACAAAGGTCATCGACCTGTTAGTGATGCAGCTTGCGTAGCGATGGCTCGAGAAGCCGGGGCGGTAGTAACGGGGAAAACAGTAACTACAGAATTCGCGTTGTTTACACCGAACATCACAACGAACCCGCATGACCCGCTTCGCAGTCCTGGAGGTAGCTCCAGTGGGTCAGCCGCCGCCGTGGCCGACAGACAAGTACGAGCGGCTTTCGGAACGCAGACAGTCGGGTCAGTAATTCGGCCCGCCGCATTCTGTGGAGTCGTCGGTTTTAAGCCCAGTCGTCGCCTGTTGCCACTGGCTGGCGTCGCAACCTTGTCTCACGCTTTCGACACAATTGGATGGTTCACCCAAGATGTTGCTGACAGCGCAACGATGTTCCGCGCCATGACCGGGTCCCCGGCCCCTGAACAAAATTTGAACCACAAGGTAGGGCGCTATCTATCTCACCAATGGGAAGCATCTGCGCCTGAAACCCTTAGGGTTCTCGACTATTCCTGCGAAGCTTTGGCAGCAAAGGGGATAGAAGTCGTCGACATAGACCCATTACCTCACCTCGAATCGGTCTTTGACGCGGCAAACACAATCTTGCATTACGAGATTTTCCGAGTGTTCGCTTGGGAACGAACTCACCACCTCAACCTCATTAGTGACTTGGTTCAAAAGATGTTCGTTAACGCTTCCAACATAAGTCATCATGACTATTTAGAGGCTCAGAAGATACTCTTCTCCGCCCGACTAGCGCATGAAGAGTTCATGAGTACCAACCACTTCGATGCGCTATTGACGCCTAGCGCTCCCGGCGAAGCACCCCTGATAAAGACGACTGGAGATTCAGTTTTCAATCGCGTTTGGACGGCTCTTGGTGTTCCCACTATTCATTTGCCGGTTCATCTAGGACCCAATGGTCTTCCGCTCGGCGTTCAGCTCACTGGTCGCTCTTGGTGCGATGAGGAACTTCTACTTATAGCCATGGATGCCGAATCGACGCTGACCGCCACATGACTGGTTCTGCTCCTCTGACTGGGCTCAGAGTTCTCGATGTCTCAAGCGTTTTGTCTGGTCCATTAACGACGATGCTCCTAGCTGACTTGGGTGCTGAGGTCATCAAAGTGGAACCGCCAACATCTCCAGATTTCACTAGAGGAACTGGCGCGGTTCGCAACGAGATGACCGCCTACTTTTACAACACCAACCGCGGGAAACGAGCTATCGCTGTTGATGGCCGACATCATCTCGGGCGCAAGATTTTGCAGCAGCTCGCAGACCAAGCTGATGTCGTTGTTCAAAACATGCGACCCGGAAAGGCCGCCGGTATCGGCCTCGATCCAGACGAATGCTTGGAACGAAACACATCTCTGATCTACGCATCTATCAGCGGTTACGGCGGAGATGGCCCTATGGCCGGAGAGCCGGTATACGACTACGTAATTCAAGCGGTGACTGGCATGGTCGACGCGCAAAGGGACCCGGTCACCGATGTTCACGACTTGACGCGACACTTTCCGGCCGACAAGATCACCGCTCACGCCACCGTGGAAGCGATCCTGGCCGCATTATTTGCTCGCGAACGCGACCCGGAACGTCGCGGTCAGCACGTCGAAGTCAGCATGCATGAAGCCAACCTTTCTTTTATGTGGCCAGACGCAATGATGCAGCACAGCATCATCGAGGAAGCTGACGATCCAGATCTGTACCCCGCCGAGTACTACCGGGTGTACCCCACAGTCGATGGAGCGATCGTGATCATGCCTTTAATGACACCATCTGATGGAATTTGCCATGCCATCGGTCGCACTGATTTAGCTGCAACTGGCCAGTTCACTGACTTAACCAACCAAAATCTTCACGATTTCCAAGACATCATCGCGCAGCAAGTCGCAAGTTGGACCACCGAACACGCTTTGGCAACTTTCCGCGACCACGACGTTCCAGTAGGTCCCGTAATCCCTCGCGACGAACTCCACCTACATCCTCAGGCGGTCGCCAGAAACTCAATCCCCACCCACTCACAAGCACCTACGGGGCCAATTCGAAGCCCACGACCGGCGTGGCGAATGAGCAGAACCCCAGAATCGATCAATGAGGGAGCGCCACTCTTTGGCGAAGACACCGGAGAAGTCCTAACCGAGCTCGGTTACGACATGCAGGAAATCACTGAACTGCGCACGCAAGGTGTCGTCGCCTAACACCGGACAACTTCTTGTGTCTCAGAAACAGAGGTCGCAGTGCTCTACCCTCTTCAACATGGAGAGCACGCCAGATAACTCAAATGTAGATACCTTGAACGACATCGGGGTCTTGAAACGACGAGAGATCGAAGCTCGTATCGTCGCGCCCCTCATCGAACGTTTTGCCGAGGAATTCGGAGAGGAGCGAGTCGTGGAACTCGCTCGCGAAACCGTCGTTAATGTCGCCCGAAGCCAAGGCTCAGTCCTGGCAGATGCTATGGGAGGAAACGACTTGGCAAAGTTCGCTGACTCTATGGAAAACTGGACCAAAGGCGGGGCACTAGAGATCGAGGTCCGGGAACAATCAACAACAACCTTCGCTTTCGACGTTGTGCGTTGCCAGTACGCGGAGATGTACAAAAGTCTAGAAATTCCAGAGTTGGGCGCTTTACTTTCATGCAATCGTGACGGCACGATGGTGGAAGGGTTCAACCCCGACATCAAGTTTGAGCGGAACCAAACCATCATGAGCGGGGCAGAACATTGCGATTTCCGTTACTCCCTCGATTCAGCAGAAGTAGACGTTGAGATCAAGGGCACGTAGCTTCACTGTCATGAGATCAGCTGGTGTTTTGATCGCTCTTTTGTTGGCGGCTTCTTGCTCGTTCAACGAGTCGGTGAGTTCGGACGATTTCGCTGCCCTGAAGGCTGATGTTGAGCAGGTCAGCGCCGATGTGGAAGCCATTACCTCCGTGACAAAGAACATGAAAAAGGGATTTGGCTGGCCTGACGATTACCAAGAAGGATGGCGTGATATTTGCACTTTCATCATCAAAGACGCTGCAACTGCAGACCCCGAAGCTCAAGCGCCGAGAAATATCTGCGGGTGCACTCTGAAAGGCCTGATGGGAGCTTTCGCTCTGAAGGACTACGAGTCCTGGCCTCAAGATGTCAAAGATGCCGCTGCTTCGCCTTATATGGCTATGTGCTGGAACAAGTAAGGGCTTCAACCCAAGCGGTTTACTAAACCGAGCACTGGAATCAAATCCTGCTTGAGCTCTGCACTTTCGTTAGGCCCGTTTCAGTGTCCTACCTGAAAGATTCTCTTGGCGCCCCGCCACAGGCGATACTGTTTCTAACCTTTGGGCCGAGGGTCAACGGTTTCGATGTTGAGTTGCCCGACTAGTCCAGCTGAGCGATGGACGGCTAAAGCTAGCCATTCTTCTGAAGTTGTCATTTCGAATAATGCTGCTCGGTTTGGGTATTTAGCGATCGCCACTTCGTCCCACAGGTCTTCTACCTGGCCAAGAGAGAGCATGGTTACATCACCCATGAAGAAGACCTCGCCCCCATATTTGGGCAGTAGCTGGGCGACGCCCCGACCATAAATTTGGTATGCCTGATATCCCGTGAGATCAGTTTCTCGTCCATCTTCGTATTCGGCGCGTTCTTTGAATTTCAATAGGTTGACCATGAAAATTGGTCCTTCTGGACCAGTTTCCATCATCTCTTCGACCCGTTCCCTGCTGGTCGGGATTACTTCGTTTACAACCTCCACTTGAGCCCCTTATTTCGTTTAGCTGACGTCGTCACGCAACCAACCTTAATGACTGTGGACGGCAACGGAGCCATTACAAACTTCTGACAGATCTTGATGCCGTGTACTCAATTCTTCCCTACAGTGACATGGTTATATGGACGTCGCACGAAACATCGTTGGGGCCATTGTCGGTATCGCCTTCATTTGGATTGGTGCTGCTCACTTCAAGAACCCCAAAGCGTTCAACGAGATTGTTCCGAGCTACCTTGGAGCACCTTATTTTTGGACCTACGCCAGCGGTGTTTTCGAGATTGCGTTGGGCGTTGGATTGGTAATCCCTGCTACAAGAATTATGTCTGCGCGCTGCCTGGTTGCTCTCGTACTCGTAATGTCGTTAGCTAACTTGAACATGTATTTAAATGACATTCCTTTCAACGGAAACCTCTTGAGTGCGACAGGTCACCTGATTCGGTTGATCGTTCAAGTCGTTCTTTTGCTGGTTTTGCTGTGGCTGGGCGCAATCTTCTAAAGCTAGTTAGAATCTTCTGGTGCCTGAACGTATCTCAATTCATCAACGCAGTTACGAGACCGAGGCTTTCGATGAAGGCGACGGTCGTATGCGTGTTCGGGGTCGCCTCACTGACAACAAACCTCAAGGCCTATGTCTATCCGACGGAAATGACTTAGTTATCCACGACATGTGTATAGATCTCCTCGTGGATCCGGCCACCTTCACAATCGTCGCTGTCGAAAACGAAATGATGGTGCGGCCCTACTCAAACTGTGAAGCGATTCTTCCTGATTATCAGGCTCTCGTCGGACTCTCAATTACCCGTGGCTACAGCAAGCAAGTAAAGAATCTTTTTGGTGGCCCAAACGGATGCTCACACATGGGAGCGTTACTGCAAGCAATGGGGCCAGTTGCTATTCAAGCTTCTTGGAGTTTGGTCAATTTGAATCAACCACTCGAATCAAGACTCAACAATTCTGACGATCCGGAAGACATAGAACGCAGGTTGCGGTTGAACATGAACTCGTGCCATGTGTGGCATGAAGACGGAGAGCACATAGAACTCGTCAAGATTGGCAAATGGGTGCTCCCCGATTGGGAGTCAGACCGCCTAACGAGCCTCGGCGTAGAGATACCTGATCAATAGGGTCAAGCTCCAATGCGCCGAAAGATAGACAGGTATTCGGTGACTACGTAGTCCTGTGGCGTTAAATTCTCCTCCGCGTGGAACTAGCTGACAGTTGCCCAATGAGGAGAAATATATGCATAGCGACAACGGACCGTTTGTTAGTGCTGACTGGCTTGAAGAACACTTAGCTGATCCTGCCGTAGCGATTATCGACGTTCGGGCGGGTTTTCGACCCCAACCTCCTGGTCCGTCTGATTTTTATTCAATGCGCGATGAGTACCTCCAAGGTCACATTCCTGGCGCCCACTATCTGCATATGGTTGATGACCTGTCCGACCCTGCCGGCTCGTTTCCCTTTACAGCTCTCCCAGCGGCAAAGGTCCACGACCTATTAGGAGCCATGGGCATCTCCAATGACCAGACGCTAATTATTTATGGCTCCGATATGCATGTGGTTACTCATCGTTGCTGGTGGTCACTTCGACAAGCGGGTGCCAAAAAGGTCTATCTGATGGACACCACCTATGACCATTGGGTACAAGATGGCCGACCGGTAACTGGCACTCTTCCGAACAAGCCGCCGTGTGTCTTTGAAGCAGTCGAAGTTCCCGGATGGATTACACGCAAACATGAAGTGGTAACAGCAATTGATGACCCCAAAGTTGGTTTGGTCAACGCGTTGTCTCTAGAACAGTTCGAAGGTCTTGGCCAGCACTATGGGCGACCTGGACGTATTCCAGGCAGCATTAGCGTTCCGGCAATGTCAGTCATAGATCCCTCCACGGGTGCGCTCCGGCAACGATCAGAGCTCGAGAACGTCTTTCGCGAAGCAGGTGCAGATGACTTCGAAAGCTTAATTACGTACTGCGGCGGAGGCATCGCTGCAAGCACTGCTTTCTTAGCATTGAACACCCTCGGCTATACCAACGTGTCACTGTATGACGGTTCGTTGTTGGAGTGGACGAAAGACCCAGAAGCTCCACTTGAAATCGGCTCTGAATAATTCGGTTTTATGCGGCGTTGGCCTGCCGCAAGTAGCCGTCAAGCATGAGTAGGGCCTCTTCTCTGGTAAGTCTCAGAGATACCGCTACTGGCATGCCCGGTGTGTCCATGGCAATAGAACGTCGAAGTATTTCGACTTGCACGTTGCTGGTGAGTTCATTTGGTCCTGGTATTCGCATATCAGTAATGGGTAGCTGTGGGGTCAGACAGCGAACGAAGTGGATCTTCTCTTCCTGTCTTGCCAAATAGCTGGCAGAATCTAATTAAGCACGAAACTGAAAGCGGAATAGGTATGGAGTTTGAGTTCACACAAGGTGATCCCATCACCGAAGAGGAAGCTTTTACGCAAGCGGAAAAACTAGGGCTCCACGCCTTTGCCTTCGACACCGAGACACCTCAAGACACCGACCTGCATTGGCACGAGTTCAGCGCAACAATATGGTTGGTCGCTGGTGAAGCGAACGTGGCGGGCGAGGACGGCACCGTCTATCACGCAACGCCGGGTTGCCGACTGAGTGCGCCGGCAGGCTGGTTGCACCAGGAGTTAGTCAGCCCAGCGCATCGCCTAGTAATCGGCACCGATATACCCGTCGAGAGTTGGAGCCAACCGATAGATAAGCCAGCAGTAGAACTTTCCGCTTAAGGCATAGATGACCGCCCTGAAGGGCGGTCATCGCCATTAGGTCAGACTGTTACTTCTCTAGCTCAAAAGATCTCGAGCAAGCATGGAGTTAGTTGATTCTGCGGGAGGGTCAACTACGAATTCTGCGCCCAGCGCAAGCCATTCTTCGTCGGTGTCCATCGCTACCATCGCGCTCGCGAAAGCAGCTTCGTCATCGAAGATCATTACGTAAGTCCACTGGCTCTGCGGTGCTCCAGCCAATGCTCCCAGTAGTTTGATTTCCGATGCACCTAAACGTTTGTGTATTTCAGCTGCTCTTCGGTTCACATTGAGGAAGTCGCCTTGGCGACCCATCTTCACGTGCCACTGCGTGGCATGAGTGACTTTCATTTGATTCCACCTTCGCTCGTGTATGTACTGAAGAAACTCTAGTTCGCTCAAAATGAAGCATCCTTCAGAGCTAGCGGTCTCGTCCTCGAATCTGGTTAGAGAAACCCTATTTTGAGTTTGGTTCCCGTATGAAAAAGACTGCCAACGCAGCGAGTGGTCCAGTCGCAGCAGTTACAAACCAGGCGTTGTGAAACGCGTTCAGATCAACTCCTGAACCGACCATCGTGATAAGGGCTGCCACACCGACAGTGGAGCCGAACTGCCGGCCGACTTGATTAAGCGAGCCGCCAACAGCGAAGTCTTCGGGGGGAACTTCGCTCACAGCTGCTGCACTGATGATTGGAAACGTTGTCGCTACACCGATTGCAACCATGATCGAAGACGGCAACCACAAGCCCCAATAGTTTGGAGTTTCCGTCACAAACAAGGCATACATAAGCACACCTAGCCCCCACGAGAATGATCCCGGTACAGCAATAACTCGCACCCCATAACGGCTTCCTAGCTTTCCGACGAAAGGAGCCAAGCAAGCTACGAACAACGGAAGGGGCGCTGTTGCTAAACCCGCGGTACGTATCGAGTAACCCCATCCTTGAGTGAGCCACAAAACGTTGACAAGTATCGAAGCCGAGAGTCCCGCTGATTGAATCGCTGTCGCAATATTGGCCATGTTTAACGACTGAATGCGAAATAGATGTGTTGGTATGGCTGGAGCTTTATGTTTGAGCCCTTTCACAAAGGTGAAAACCAACAGAACTAGCGACAGGAGTAGCGTGCCAATAACACCGAACGAAGCCCACCCCCACGGGCCGACTTGGACAATAGAAAACGCTAATAACGCCATGGAGGTGGCGAGGAGCAATGCTCCAACGATGTCAGGGAATGGGGCTTGGTCGTTGGGTGAGTTGCCAGGCAAAGTGTTCTTACCGGTCAAGTAGGCAAGCAGACAAAACGGTGGAAGAAGAAGAAAAGCCCAACGCCACCCGTAGGAGTTAACAATCAACGACCCAACTGCAGGACCAGTTGCAACTCCAAGTGCCGTGAGAGAGCCCCATTTGGCGACAGTTGTCATTCGCTCAGAATCAGGGGTAACTGCCAACAGCAGCCCTAACGATGCTGGAGTGAGTAATGCTCCTCCCACACCTTGGACGAGTCGAGCGAGAATGACGACAGAAAAGTTTGGTGCCGCTCCGACAAGCATCGAGGAAAGCGCAAACACTGTGAGGCCAATCATGAATACACGCCGTCGACCGAACCGGTCAGCTAAGCGGCCGGCCGGGATGAGGAGTGCGGCGAACGAAATGGTGTATGCGTTGAGGACCCAGGTAAGTGAGCCTCTGCTGGTGTCGACAAATGTTTTTTCGAGGTCTGGGAACGCAACATTCATAGTTGAGACGTTCGCGGTGACGAGGAAAGCCCCGAGCGCTGTTGAAAGAAACACCAGTCGTGTTCGCCATCGATCAACATCACCTGAGAAAGGTGTTGAGTTGCTGCCTTCAGACGACGGGATGACTTTGAATACTGCGGGGAGGGTGCTCCTTTTTGAGCGCGTTCCGTTAGCGGTCATCGCCAGTCACTTCAAGACGACACAAAGTAGGTTGGTGTTTAGGCCTCTGCAACGGCTTTCAGGTTCGCCAAGCTCTGAGCGATGTTGTCCAGTAGCAGTTTGTGTCGATTTATTTTTTGGAAGAATTCTCCGTCAAGGATCGGTGAGTCGAAACTTTCAGTGACCCGGCACCCGAAGCCAGTTTCTACGATCTGATATCGCCATACGGTGCTGCGACCATCATCTCCAGGTACTTCAAATGACCATTCTTTGCCAGGGTCAGCGGCGACAACAACACAGCCGGCATCCCATTTACGGCCTCCGTTGTCGTTGTATCCGCGAAATTTGGCGCCGACGACTGCTTCAGTCGCGTCGCCTTCCCATTCGGCTTTATAACACTCTGGGCTCAATTCGCTAATTCTAGTTAGGTCAGTCAGAATCGCATAGACAGCTTCAGGTGTGGCCTCAATGTCGATGCTTGTGTCGCCAGTTGTTTCCACCATATTCGCCTACTTTCAAGAAGATCTGCGTTCGCTTGGACATTACTACTTTAATGATAGTTACTGGTTGGGGTCAGCTAACCCGTGCGATCCAGCATGCCCGTTATAACGTCTACGCACCTATCGGGTTGATGTTCTTGGATGAAGTGACCGGCGTCTTCGATAATGATGTGTGGCTGATCAGCTGCGCCTGGCACGCTGCTTGACAGTAAACCTTGAAGTGGGCCGGTTACCGGATCGTTATCTCCGAACGCTGTTGTCATTGGAACTTGACACTCAGCTAGCAGGGTCCAGATGTTTCGACATAGATACGCACTGGGATGCACACTTGACGTGGGAACCAGCACAGGAAACTGGCGAGCTCCAGCAGCATAAGTTTCGTCAACAAATGGAGCGTCGTAGGCTCGTTTTTCTTCTTCTGCTAGTTGGAAACCCGGAGTTGACGGCAGCGGCGAGGCTTGACCTGCGACACATTCTGATGCCGCGAACGGGCTGATCTCTTGGGAGAATTGGCGCCACAAAGCAAACGGGTCTTTGTCGGTCATGCCAATATCTCGACCTAAGGGAACGCCTGTGTTTGATGCGACAACACCTCTGTACATTTCTGGGTGTTGCGCTACGTGACACAGCCCTAACAAGCCACCCCAGTCCTGACAGAACAAAGTGATTGGACCCAATGGTGCTGTTGTGTCAATTTCGTTGATGGTTTGAGTGAGCCACCGAAGATGCCGCCCATAGGTGTAGTCATCGCGCATCACTGGTTTATCTGATCTGCCAAACCCCACTAGGTCTGGGACGATAACTCGACACCCTGAGTTAACGAGGTTGGGGATCATTTTTCGATACAGATAACCCCAAGTTGGTTCACCATGTAGGAGCAGAACCGTTGGGCCTGTTCCTTCGTCGACGTAATGGACACGAAGGTCTTCATCCAGCTCCACGTATCGAGGTTCGAAAGGCCAATCGGCCAGGCCTACGAATCGTTCATCTGGGGTGCGAAGTTTGTCCATATTCGGCACCTTACTTGCATGCAGGTTTCTTAGTTATTGCAATCATCTGTCGCCACGCAATGAATTATCTCTAGTGCCGGCGTTGAGGAGCAGCTTTTTTGCGACTGGGGCTTTGTTTAGATTTGGGGTAACCATTACCGCGTTTCGCACCTTGAGGTTTCCCTGTCTTACCGGCATTTGGCTTTCTCTTCCCAGACTTACCTTTGCTTCCGGGCTTTCCTCCACCTGCAGGTTTTCCGCCGTTACCGTGCCGGCTCTTACCACCAGACTTTCCCTTGCTGCCCGCATTTTTTTTACTCTTAGGTTTGCCGCCGGTTCCAGGTTTTTGCTGTTGCCCGTTACCTTGTCCGTCTTTCCTGTTTTGGGTCTTAGGTTTGCCGCCGGTTCCAGGTTTTTGCTGTTGCCCGTTACCTTGTCCGTCTTTTCTGTTTTGGGTCTTAGGTTTGCCTTTGCCGCTTTTGCTGCGATTTTGGCCCCCCGAAGGTTTGCGGCTTTGTGGGCGGGCCCCTTTCTGGTTATTTCCGCCAGTTTTTTGGGGTCTCGGAGTGAGCGGTCGAGCTTCTCCGAATCCGTCCAAGTCAGGGTCTACGACTTGGATGTCTATCCCAACTTCGCGTTGTAAGTGTTTGACTGCTTTACGTTGTGATTTGTCGACGAAACACACGACGGTGCCAGTGGCACCGGCGCGCGCTGTTCGTCCACTCCTATGCACATAAGCCTTACCGTCTTCAGGGGGGTCGAAATGCAGAACGCATTCAACTCCATCAACATGGATGCCTCTGGCTGCCACATCGGTTGCGACAAGGACCAAAGCTTGACCGTCAGTGAACTGAGCTAACGCCCTGTCACGTTGATTTTGGGTTCGTGCGCCGTGGATAACCGCGGCTTCGATACCTTCTCGGTCAAGTTGTTTCGCTGCACGGTCAGCGCCGTGGCGAGTCCGAGTGAATACAACCGTCTTCCCGGTACGCCTGATCAAGTTGACCGCTAGGCCGACCCGCTCACTTCGATCGACAGACCAGAAATGATGATGCAGGCGCCCAATATCCGGCGTCTCCGGTCCAACTTCATGACGAACTGGGTCGACTTGATAGTCGCGAGTGAGCGCAGCGACGTCCTTATCCAGGGTCGCCGAGAACAGCAGCGTCTGCCGATCCGAAGGAGTGAGATCCAATATGCGGCGAACGTCTGGCAGGAAACCCATATCAGCCATCCGGTCTGCTTCATCGATGACAACAGTCCGAGCTGAATCAAGCGTTAGAGCGTTGCGGTCAAGGAGGTCCTGAAGGCGCCCAGGGCATGCGACGAGAATGTCGACGCCTTTTTTGAGGCGGTCGATCTGGCGCTTGATATTGGTACCGCCGTATGCCGATAACACCCATAGATCATGTGCCTGGGCAAGCGGCCGAAGCTCATCAGCGATTTGTTCAGCCAACTCGCGAGTGGGTGCAAGCACCAAAGCTGACGGTGCTTTAGGTCGCGACCCTGCGGTGCGGACGATTACAGGGATTCCGAACGCGATCGTCTTACCGGAGCCAGTTGGTGCTCGACCACAAATGTCGCGGCCGGCTAACGCGTCCGGGATAGCCGCTGTTTGCACCTCGAACGGTTCATTTATCCCTTGACTAGTGAGGACGCGCGTTACCGAAGAGGGCACGCCGAGATCGGCGAAGGTGGCAGGCAACGTAAGGTCCTTGCTCTCGGCGGTTAAAGCGGTGCGGGGGGGTCACCAACCCACTGTTCCGAGGTTTACCGAGGGTACCGGTTCAACGCCGTTCTGCTGTGCAAGCAACGAGATCTATACAAGGCTTAGGTCAAAGCCCTAGCTGCTCGATTGATTCGTCCAACGTCGCGCCAGCCCCTCGCACTCTAGTTTGACGCATATTTCGTCGATATCGATCAGCGTCATAACCAGTACCTCGGTGCAAGATGCAGCGGTTATCCCAAAAAATCGTATCTCCCGGTCGCCAGTCCTGTGACCAGCGATATTCAGGTCGGGTTGCTAGGTCATTGAGTTCGTCGATCAGGCGCCTGCTGTCTATGCCATTCCAACCGACGATCGAACGGGCGTGTGCCCCGACGTAATAATTACGTCGCCCGTTGCGTGGGTTACTTCGAACCAACTTCTGTTCAATTGGCGGTAATGAAGCAGCATGGTTGTCGTGAACCGGTGCAGTTTTGGTTCGGCTGAAAACATAGTCATGAAGCACGTGTAGATCATTAATTTCAGCTTGTGTGTCTGAGCTAAGGCGGTCGTAGGCAGAGCGTTGGCTCACGAATTCAGTTGCACCCCCCTCATCGGGTACTTCATAGGCATGAAGGATCGACACATAAGACGGCACCCGCCGAAACGAAGAATCTGAGTGCCACAAATTGTTGCCCTTCATCGACCTGGTATGAGTCGCAGATTCGTCGTGTTTGGTGTCGGCGTCGATGACGTTTCCAACCGTACCTATGTACACAATCTCGCCGGTCCGTCCGAAGGTGACATGGTTCTCTTCGGGTTCACCCAATGCCGATGTGAGCTCCATCTGCGCTTCATCGGTCATGTTTTGTTGTGGGAACAACAAAACCGAGTATTCGTCTATCGCTGCATGCAACTCTGCCACCTCTTCACCGGTAAGCGGACCGGCTAAGTCGATGCCATTTACGCGGGCACCGAAATCGCGGTGAAGAGGTTCGAACTCCATATCAACCAGCTTCCCACAGCCTGGACTGCCCAGTCGAAGCGCTGAGACTCACAACACAACCATTTACTCATCGCCCCATCTGTAACATTTCAGGACTAGAACTTCAGCAAGGGACACCAAGCTGTTACACCGCCCTGTCAATCGGCCGGACAAAGAACCCGCTAAGTGGGAACGGATTTAAATTGCGCTCTCTAACCATCAAAAGAACTTCTGCCCTCTTGCTCGCCTTGATGTTGCTCGGAGTTTCATGCTCCGCTAATGAACCTGCATCTGACACCGCTAGTAAACCTGCATCTGACACCGCTAGTAAACCTGCATCTGACACCGCTCTCTCAATTGAAGAACAGCTGCAACTACAAGAAATAGCAGACAAAAAATTTGAAGAACAGCTACAAGCTCTCTCAATTGAAGAACAGCTACAAGAAATGGCAGACAGAACATTTCAAGAACTGCAGAGTGACCCTGAGTCGAGCCCTGACTCCACCAGGTGTGATGCTCATTACGGGTCAGCTAAAGAAATTTCGCTTAAAGACTTCGTCGTCGGCTTACAAGCCCTAGTCAGGGAAGTCCACCATCGAGATACCTACGATTACGTGACCTTAGGTGGAGAACGAATTCGTTCAGGTCCAAAAACTCTGTGGATGCAACAAGCTTTCGAGGATTACCTCAATGATTACAAGCCCCCTCATCGTTTCGATGACACACAATTCAACGTTGACCACATTCGAGTGGACAACGTCTTTTCGTGGCGCAACTACCTGAGATGGCGAAACGCTGTATGTCTTGTGTCCTTGGCCGACGGCCCTGTGCGAGATTCGATGGTGGAACATGGTCGGTTCAGCGGTTGGCGGACAGAATGGCCAGGCCATGCCATGAAATGGCAACCATACCCATACGTTGACACAGGACAACAAGTTGTTGCAGCTCCTGCTATTCGCGGTTTAGAGCACTACACGAAATACATCGCCGGGGGTGGTGTGGTGATAACAGGCGGCGACGACGTTCCTGACGCTGCGATGTTGCAGGCACGAAAGGAAGTTGTTTACGAAACCTCCGCACGGCCCGAATATCGCGAAATTCTTGAGGAAAACACAGTCAGAATCTCTTTGTTCTATGGCGAAGACACATCTATGTTGCCTGAATACCGCGACATATATGAGCCCGGTGGATTTTCTACAGGCCCCCTCGACGCAAGCATGACTGCGAACGCACAGTGGCTCTGTTTTCCAGGGAACATAGACCGTGGTGGTCATCCGGTCTTTCACGAGATGGTTCACACAATCAACCATGTCGTTTTCGAACAATTGAACGAAACCTACTTTTACGAACGTATTTATCAACTCGCTGAAAGAGCCCTTGAGTCGGGTGTCTTCAAGCCTGGTGAACAGCATTTAGGTAGTGGAGATGTGGCAGGAAAGCGTGAATGGATTGGCGAATACTGGGCCACCACTGTGGAGGGCTACCTTATGGACCGGGCCGGCTTCAAATATTCCCATGACACGCGCGACTGGATACAAGCC
>Ga0066861_10000334_pt1 | contig 14341 bp, 16 predicted proteins | sample ETN02SmetaG_3_FD_66434 | JGI IMG/M metagenome (GOLD analysis project Ga0066861, IMG submission 66434) | Marine microbial and viral communities from oxygen minimum zone, Eastern Pacific Ocean - ETNP2014F10-02SV257 | ecosystem: Environmental > Aquatic > Marine > Oceanic ... | reverse complement strand
CAGGTGGTGCTGCACCGAAAGGTGAATCGACTTACCAGTCGGGTCTCAGACAGTGAGGTAAAAATCTACTAATGTAGCAATGCCCCTTACTTGTTGGTATACATTAATCCAACCTCCCACACCTTTTGCGGGTGTAGTTTAGTGGTAAAATCAGAGGTTTCCAACCTCCAGTCGAGTGTTCGATTCACTCCATCCGCTTCCCCACCAGACGGAACTTAATTCAGTTTGGTAGAATGCTCGCTTTGGGAGCGAGATGTCATAGGTTCAAATCCTATAGTTCCGATAAATAACATACTATGTCCATCAAACTTGTTCTATTAAAATCTAACGAAGAAGTCATTGCAGACGTAAAGGAACTTGTAGATGAGGATGATAAACCCATCTTTATAGTTCTTGAGAATGCTTACTGTTGTAAGTTAATTGAATCTCCTGTAATGTTGACTGAAGGAAAAGAAGAGACAGAGACGCAGTATAGTGTACAGTATTATCCATTCATGCCTCTCTCAGCTGAGAGAAAGATATCTATTGACCCCAGTTGGGTAGTAACAATAGTAGAACCAAGTGAGATGGTTAAGAAATCCTACACGGATCGGATGGAGGCTGAGAAAAATAAATGAAACGTTGGATGAATTTGGAAGACCATAGACCTTGGGATCGTCCCAAAAAAGATCCCAATAGAAAGATACACACCGACGAGTATATGCAAGAGGGTTGGGATAGTTCCCCACATCTAGCAGTTCATCCATACAAACGTGGATCACTTCATAATAAGGTGGGTATGTGGATCATGTGGACATACTATGTGTTATTCACTGGTATGGTCATTAGATTAATCATTGTATTAAACACTTAAAATGGAAAACGAAATCAAAATTCTTGTACTGGTCAATAATGATTTGATCATTGCTCAGGTAGAAGAAGTAGCTGCATTGGATATGGGTGATCCTAATTGTAAATTGATTGCTCCTTTTAAAGTGAATCCTCTTAACGGAGATTTACATCCTTGGTTAAGTGAAGTTACAGATGATAGGGAAGTTATGATGGCTAGTGATAAGATATTGACTTTGGTAGAACCACATGCAACTATAGTTGATGATTATTTGAAGAGAGCAGTAGTACCAGAAACTACGGATGATTGAGCATATATTTCCAACACCAATTTACTATGACTATGTAAACAATCTTGAAGATATTCAGAAAGAATTGGGTGGATGTGCTGAGACTTTGAAGTATGATATTACGGATACTCTCCGTATGTATAGTAACGATCATTCATATCAGACAGACATAATTGGTGATAAACAATTAAATACCTTTGCTAAGGAACTTGATACCCATATTCAGAACTACTGTTCTGAGTTGGGTTTTCCTATTAGGGAATACAAGATGGATTCATCTTGGTATGTTGCATATAAGAAAGGCAATTATTGTACTGTCCACAGCCATGGACATGTTGACATATCTGGTGTATACTATATTGATACCAATGGAGAGGACGGCAATGTATTCTTTGTTTGTCCAACGCCAGGTTTAATGGCTTCCCTTTGTTTCCTTAAGAATCCTATCTGGGAACACAAACCCGAAGTCGGTAAGATAATGTTATGGCCAGGTTGGTTGCAACATGGGGTAAATGAAAACCTTACAGACCACACTAGAATCGCACTAGCATTCAACATCGTTTTTCAAAGATGAAGTTCTACACCAATGTATTCCAAATCGGCAATAGTATGCTGGTTAGAGGATATGATAACGGAAAACACTTTAGTGATAGACAGGAATTTCGTCCTACATTTTATGTACCTACTAAGAAGAAAAGGAGTAAGTGGAAGACTCTTGATGGTCAACTGGTAGAACCAGTAAAACCTGGCACCATTAAAGATTGTAGAGAATTTATTGATAAGTATTCTCAAGTACAAGGGTTTAATGTATTTGGTAATGAGAGATATGTTCACCAGTACATTGCTGAGAATTATCCAGAGGATGAGATAAAGTTTGACCTATCTAAAATTAAATTAGTAACGATTGACATCGAGGTTGCTGCGGAGAGTGGTTTCCCTGATGTCTTTAATGTTGCAGAGGAACTTCTTCTGATTACAGTACAGGATTATAATACAAAGTTCATTACTACATTTGGATCTAGGCCATATAAGACTAATCCTAACAGGAAGAACTATAGGTATGTGGACTGCCACAATGAGAGAGGATTGATAGAGACATTCCTTAGTTGGTGGCAACAACACACGCCTGAGGTCGTTACAGGGTGGAACTGCGAACTATATGATATCCCTTACCTTGTAGGTAGAGTGGAAAGACTCATGGGTGAGAAATATGCCAAGAGATTTTCACCTTGGGGTATTGTTAGACGGAATGAGATCCGTATTCAGGGTAGAGATAATATTGCATATTCCATTGCAGGTGTATCCATTATGGATTACCTTGATTTGTATAAGAAATCTCCTGCTACACCCAACCAAGAGAGTTTCCGATTGGATCATATTGCTCTGATGGAACTGGGTCAACAGAAGTTGGATCACAGTGAGTTTGATACTTTCCGTGATTTCTATAGTGGTAACTGGCAGAAGTTTGTAGATTACAACATCGTTGACGTTGAACTGGTAGATAAACTTGAGGACAAGTTAAAACTTATTGATCTGTGTTGTACTCGTGCGTATGATGCCAAGATTAATTTTACTGATGTTGCTTTCCAAGTTCGTACATGGGATGCAATTATATTCAACTATCTTAAGAAGAAAAATATTGTAATCCCACAGAAGGATCGTAATCAGAAGGATGAGAAGTATGCTGGTGCATATGTTAAGGAACCTAAGCCTGGTAAGTATGACTGGGTAGTATCTTTTGACTTGAACTCACTGTATCCTCATCTGATTATGCAGTATAATATATCTCCAGAGACACTATTGGATCAGAAACATCCTAGTGCCACGGTAGAGAGACTATTGAATCAAGAGATTGAGATTGAAGGTGACTATGCTGTGTGTGCTAATGGGGCACAATTCAAAAAGGATAAGAAGGGATTCTTACCCGAATTGATGGAGAAGATGTATAATGAAAGAGTCATCTTCAAGAAGAGGATGATCAAAGCAAAGAAAGCCTATGAGAAAACACCCACCAAGGATCTTGAGAAAGAGATCGCAAGGTGTAACAATGTCCAGATGTCAAAGAAGATTGCTCTCAACTCTGCTTATGGTGCTATCGGGAATCAATATTTCCGTTATTATAAACTTGCCAATGCAGAAGCAATTACTTTATCTGGTCAAGTTTCTATCCGTTGGATAGAAAATAAAATGAACCAGAAAATGAACAAGATTTTAAAAACGGAGGATGTAGATTATGTCATTGCTTCTGATACCGATAGCATTTATTTGCATATGGGTCCTTTGGTTGAAGCTGTATACAAGGGGAGAGAGAAAACTACTGAGGGCATTGTTGGGTTCCTTAACAAGGTCTGTGAAGTGGAACTTGAGCCGTATATTGAAAGTTCTTACCAAGAACTGGCCGACTACGTTAACGCCTACGACCAAAAAATGATAATGAAAAGGGAGAACATTGCCGATAGAGGTATATGGACTGCCAAGAAAAGATATATTTTAAACGTATGGGATAGTGAAGGTGTCCGTTATGAGAAAGCTAAACTTAAGATTATGGGTATTGAAGCAATCAAGACTTCAACCCCTGCACCATGTCGTAAGTTCTTGAAGGATGCCTTTGGTCTATTGATGACAGGTACAGAAGATGAGGTTATAGATTATATCGAACAGTGTAGGGAGGAGTTTAAATCATTGCCACCAGAGGAAGTTGCTTTCCCTCGTAGTCTTTCTAATGTTGAGAAGTGGAAGTCTTCATCTAACATGTATGAGAAGGGTTGTCCTATTCATGTGAGAGGTGCAATTTTATATAACCATTATGTTAAGAAGAAGGATTTGGATAATAAATATGCTGCCATTCAGAATGGAGAGAAGATTAAGTTTTGCTACTTAAAGACTCCTAACTGGATGCATGAGAATGTTATATCTTTCATTCAGGATTTTCCGACAGAGTTGGATCTAAACAAATATGTCGATTATGAATTACAATTTAACAAATCATTTATGGAGCCTATTAAAGTTATCTTAGACTGTATTGGTTGGGAAACCGAACGTAAGAATACATTAGATTCTTTCTTTGCATGACTAAGTATATTGTTATGTGGAGTCAGACTGGAGTGTATTCTGAAAAGAATATGAAAGTCTTTGAAACCAGAGATCTCGCACAATGGTTTGCAAAAGATATGGAAACACGGTATAATACTGTGAAGGTGTACTCAGCGAGGAAAGGGGATTTTGATGACTAAAAAAAGAAGGATAGTTACTTTAGTAACTGGTGGGTTCGATCCATTACACAGTGGACACATTGCTTTATTTCAGAAGGCAAGAGATCTAACCAATTACTTAGTGGTTGGTATCAATACAGAGGAATGGTTGACTCGTAAGAAAGGTCAGTACTTCTTACCTTGGATTGAGAGGGCAGAGATCATTAGACATCTTGACATTGTTGATGCTGTTATCACTGTAGAGGATACTCCTGAACAGGATGGTTCTGCATGTCTTGCCATCGAAAGATGTTTAGAGATTGCTGATACTGTAGTATTTGCAAATGGAGGAGATAGAACCAGTGGTAACATACCAGAACTAGAAAGGTTCAAGGATGATCCACGAGTAGAATTTGAATTTGGTATTGGTGGTACAGATAAAATGAACAGTAGTTCATGGTTGCTTCATAATTACTTTGAAAGACAACGTAAGATCGTGGGCATCTAATGGATATAAAGTGGATAGACTGGCAACTTCCAAATATTCCCTTATATAGAACTAAATTAGATGACGAGATGATGGATTATCTTTGGTCTTGTATACGACAGGCCGAAAAAGATAATGTAGATAACAGTAATGATTACAGTCATCGACTTGCTGGTAATATATCTGGTAGTTTGGGGTTAACTGATAGGGATGATTATTTCCTAAACAATGTTAGTGGCCCTCTTACTGGTAGGATTATTAGAGAGGATCCAAAACATTTTGCTCCACCAATTGCAATTGAACTTAAGGATAAGTATGAACCAAAGTTAACTATGAACTGGTGGGTGAATTATCAATACCAGACAGAGTTCAATCCATCACATGCACATGCAGGTATAACTTCATTTGTTATATGGATGAAGATTCCTACAAGAGCTGAGGAACAACACAATTTGCCTTTCCATTCTTCTGCTGCATCTGATTTTCAGTTTACATATACTAATATTTTAGGAGGTGTTACTGAACTTCCTATTGATATGGATCCAGAAATGGAAGGCACTATGATGGTTTTTCCATCATCATTACATCATCAAGTACATCCATTCTATAATACAGATGAATCCAGAATATCAATAGCTGGTAATTTGATATGGAGTATGGTAGAATTACAACAGGACTAAATTATTATGGACTTTTTAAAAGAGATCGTAAAGGAAATTGGAGACGAATACACCACCCTCGCAAGAGACATCGACGAACGAGAAGAATTTGTTGATACGGGTAGCTACATTTTTAATGGGCTTCTTTCAGGTTCTTTATTTGGTGGTGCGTCTCGGAGTCGCATTACTGCCATCGCTGGTGAGTCTAGTACTGGGAAGACTTTTTTCTCGCTCGCTGTGGTTAAAAACTTCCTCGATACTAATCCTGATGGCTATTGCCTCTATTTCGATACTGAAGCCGCAGTTAGTAAGGGATTATTGGAGGATCGGGGAGTCGATACTTCACGGTTAGTTGTAATAAATGTAGTAACAATCGAAGAGTTCCGAACTAAGGCACTTAAGGCCGTAGATATATATTTAAAGAAGGATGAAGCAGAACGCAAACCTTGTATGTTTGTGTTAGATTCTCTTGGTATGCTTTCGACAGAGAAAGAAATAAATGATGCGTTGAATGATAAACAGGTTCGGGATATGACCAAATCCCAACTGGTCAAAGGAGCATTTAGAATGCTTACACTCAAACTTGGTCAAGCAAAGATTCCCCTTATAGTTACAAATCACACCTACGATGTTATCGGCAGTTACGTCCCTACTAAAGAAATGGGAGGCGGCAGTGGCCTCAAATATGCCGCGTCTACAATCATTTATCTCAGCAAAAAAAAGGAAAAGAGTGAGAAAGAGGTTGTTGGAAACATTATTAAAGCTAAGACAGTTAAGTCAAGACTCTCTAAAGAAAATCAACAAGTAAACATTCGTCTTTACTATGATGAACGTGGACTAGATAGATACTACGGACTCTTAGAACTGGGAGAACTTGGCGGACTCTGGGAAAACAAAGCAGGACGTTACGAAATTAACGGAAAGAAAGTCTACGGCAAACAGATTATGGCTGCGCCTGAGGAATATTTTACAGACGAGGTTATGGCAAGGTTGGAAGAAACCGCCAGAACAACCTTTAGTTATGGATAAGTTTATTAAAACTTATGATCATTTAAGTGAAGATGTATGTAAATCCCTCATAGGTGTATATGAAGCTTCTCCCAATAAAGAACGGGTGGAGAATTTTCACTTGCCTAATTTTACTCAGGTCAATCTGAATGAAGAACATAAGTTTGGTAAATTTGTACAGTTATGTTGTTATAAGATAGTAGAAGTAGTAAAGGAATATAGAAAGGAACTGCCAGAATATACAGAATGGATGCCAACTAAGGTTGTCTTTGAACAACTAAGAGTAAAGAAGTATGAACCAGGCACAGAAGATCAGTTTGAACTTCATTGTGATGTTCAGGATCATCAGTCTGCAAAGAGATATCTTGCCTTTCTTGTTTATCTTAATGATGATTTTACTGGAGGAACAACCGAGTTTCCCTATCATGAATTGACAATTCAACCTAAAACTGGTAGAGTATTGGTATTCCCACCAACATGGCAGTATCCTCACAGAGGATTGCCTGTTCTGGACGGGGAACCAAAATACATTATGAGTACCTATCTACATTATAGTTGATGGAAACGATTGAAAATACTATCATAAGGAACCTTGTTCTAAATGAGGAGTATACTAGAAAGGTATTGCCTTTCTTGAAACCAGAGTATTTTGAGAATACTCATGAGAAGATTATCTTTGAAGAGTCCGCTAAGTTTATCATTGAATATGATAAGTGTCCTACAAAAGAAATATTAAGTATTGAATGTGAGAAACGGAAGGATATCAATGATGATACCTTTAAAGAGGTAACAACTTATCTAAATGATATCTCATCCGAGCCTGTTCAGGAGGATTGGTTAGTTGATTCTACAGAGAAGTGGTGTAAGGAACGTGCCATATACTTGGCACTAGTTGAAAGTATTTCTATTGCAGATGGCCATGATATTAAGAAGGGGGTTGATTCAATTCCTTCCATATTATCTGAAGCACTAGCAGTAGGTTTTGATAATCATGTAGGTCATGACTACCTTGAAGACTATGGAGAACGATTCGATTTCTACCACAAGAAGGAGGAACGGATCCAATTTGATTTGGAATTGTTCAATAAAATTACAAAGGGTGGCCTTCCGAACAAGACACTTAACATTGCTCTCGCTGGCACTGGTGTTGGTAAATCTTTGTTTATGTGTCATGTCGCAAGTTCAGTTCTTCTACAAGGAAAGAACGTACTATACATTACCCTTGAGATGGCTGAGGAGAAGATTGCGGAGAGAATTGATGCTAATTTATTAAATATACCTGTTCAACAACTGACAGATATTCCTCGTCAGATGTTTGAAACTAAGGTGACCAAACTTGCGGAGAAGACACAGGGTAATCTTATCATTAAAGAGTATCCTACTGCTGCCGCACACTCAGGACACTTCAAAGGGTTACTCAATGAACTTGCGTTGAAGAAATCTTTTACTCCTGATATAATATTCATAGACTATCTTAACATATGTGCATCATCACGTTACAGGGCTGGATCTAATGTCAACTCGTATTCCTACATTAAGGCGATTGCTGAGGAATTGCGAGGTCTTGCTGTCGAAAGTAATGTCCCCATTGTCTCCGCCACTCAGACTACTCGTTCTGGGTTTGCTAGTAGTGACGTTGATCTCACCGACACTTCTGAGTCATTTGGCCTTCCAGCCACTGCTGACCTTATGTTTGCTCTTATTAGTACTGAAGAGCTTGAGGGAGCCAATCAATTAATGGTCAAGCAATTGAAGAATAGATATAATGATCCCACTGTTTTTAAAAGATTTGTTATTGGTATTGATCGTGCGAAGATGAAGTTGTATGATTGTGAACAAAGTGATCAAGAGGGCATAGTTGACAGTGGGCAAGAAGAAGAGTATAATAACGAAGATAAGGAAACAAAGAAAAGTAAACTTTCTAAACTAAATTTCTAATGACTATTGACTTCAAAAGATACGAAGAGTTCGTCGATGCTGTCACATCCGATTGTTCTAAAGATTTTGTCGCTCTTGCTGACCGTATGGTTGAACTTGACAGAGAGGGTGCCAATATTGAACGTCTTACCACTGCTGGCGTTGGGCTTGCTGCTGAGTCTGGCGAGTTTCTTGAGATTGTTAAGAAGATGGTGTTTCAAGGTAAGCCTTGGAACGACGCAAACAGAGAGCATCTTATTATTGAGTTGGGTGACGTTATGTGGTATGTTGCACAAGCTACCCAGGCATTAGGAATCTCATTTGATGATGTGATTGCAACTAATGTTAAGAAGTTAGAGAAGAGATATCCAGGCGGATCATTTGAAATATATAAGTCAGAGAATAGAGAAGAAGGTGATCTCTAGTATTTGTATACTGGGAGGAGGAACTGCTGGGTTTGCAACAGCTGCTATACTGTCACAGCATTTCAAAGATGTAAAAATAAAATGTGTATATTCTTCTAAGATCGGTAGGATAGGAGTAGGAGAATCTACACAACTGGCTATCAATGATATATTTCAGTTCCTTAGACTAAGTGATAAGGACTGGATGCCTAAATGTAATGCAACATATAAGACTAATATTAAGTTTGAGGGATGGTCTGATGAGGATTTTTACTATCCTTTTGGTGATCTAACTGGTGATGATGTTAATGACTTCTTCATTCTGGCCAATCTTTTTCCACATGAAATAAAATTTAATCAATTCTCTAGATTTCATAGGTATCATTCTAGGTTTGCTGAGTTAAATAGATTCTCGACAGAGGGATGGGAATTCCAAGAGTTGACTGCATATCATTTTGATACTGAAAAGTTAGCAAAAGTTTTCTATGATATATCTGTAAGGAATGGAGTGGAGTTTGTTGATGATAAGTTTTATGGTACAGAACAAGATAAGTATGGGTGGGTTGAGTCGATAGTATGTGAGAACAGTCATCATCCTGCCGATCTATTCATAGATTGTAGTGGATTTAATTCACAATTACTTGGCAGAACAATGCGTGTTCCATACAAGTCATACTCAGATACACTTATAAACGATAAGGCCATCATTGCTAAGATACCTTATACTGATAAGAATAGACAGTTAAAAAACTATACTAATAACGTAACCATGAAGAATGGTTGGTGTTGGGAGATTCCTTTATGGGATGGTATATCTGTTGGGTATGTACATAGTTCAAAGTTTGGTACAGAGGAAGAGATACAAGATGAATTCGTTGAGAGATATGGTGTAGAACCAGATAGATCAGTCAGGTTTGATACAGGAAGATATGAGAAGGGATGGGTAAAGAACGTTGCTTCGGTAGGACTTTCTTTTGGTTTCATTGAACCATTAGAGGCAACAGGTCTTGCATCTATTGTGACTAATATATTCAGATTACTTGAAGTTCTTTCTACTAATCTTTCACCAAATTCATTTGACAGACAGGCATTTAACCATGCTTGTTGTACAGAATTAGATAATTCTAAGACTTTTATTGACATGCATTATGCTGCCTCCCATAGATCCGATACTGAGTATTGGAGATATGTTACTCAGGTTATTGAGTATCCTTGGGATGAACATAGTTGTGGTAGATCTATAGAGATGCGAGTAGGTGATAGAGATTTTTCAAACAAGAAGGCCAATGGAGGATTGACACATATCCTTGCAGGTAATGGATATAGTCCACACTCTCCTGCCTTTGTGCAGAGTGTAGGAGATAGAAATCATTACAGTCAATTGAGAGATAGTATATTAAAGGAAGATAATGAATTGAACAGGAAGGTATTGGAGTACCCTACAACCTATGAGTATTTGAGAACACATATTTACTCATAAATATCCTTATAGGTATATTGATTCCTGATGGCAAAATTACAAAAGAAAGATATATTTAATGTATTTCGTAATGGCCCGAGGGTTGGAGAGTTACGTCTTGGGATGATTACTCATAAGATTATGAAGAAGTTACCTTTCAAAATGGTGAGAGGAGGTGACGATATTGAATTAAGATTTAATGGCATTAAAGTAAAGAATGCCTTTCAAGATCAAGACTTAGATAGAATAGTTGAAGTCCTTAAAAATAACTCAGGGGATCAGAAACCTTTTAGAACTATACATAGAGCGAAGAAAGATCGTGAATATTTTAATTTATCAGATTTAGAGAAGACTGATGAGTTTGGAGGTAAAGGAGGCGGAAAGGAGGAGGATCCTCATGAAGTTATGACAGCCGCATTAATTTTAAAGTATGGTGCTGCTGGTACTAATGCTGTTCCTGTAATTGATTATAATACTTTCACTAATGCTAAAACTTCTGTTCAACAATTAAAGAGTGATGCAGGTAAGGTTGTAGGTCATAAAACAAAAGAAATTGCTGCTTTTCATATTGGTAAACTGGATGCATATGCTCAAGCAGTTTCTGCAGCTAATGGTTTTTTGGCTAGAAAGGAACTAAAGTCAAGAGTTAAAGCAGTATATCAAACAGGAAGTAAATGGCCTGAGATATTACTGAAGGAGGGATTGAGAATAACTGATCATAAATTTATGAAGAAGAAGGATTATAATTCCTCTGATTTAATTGTTGAACTTGAGGCAGAGGAGGCGAAGAGATATGTTGGAATATCTTTAAAGAAAAAGGGTGCAAGTAAAAGTGCAGCTGACCCTACAGTTATTAATAAAACTGTAATGGGATCAGATGGTTTAGTAACTATGTTGGTTAGGTCAAGAAACCATGGCATTAATGTTGGATCAATAGTACATCAAAAATTTAAAGCCATCTACCGTGCAAGATCTCAATTCTTTTTTGATATAATAGAAGGTTATCTTGAGTCTGCTAAAGATACAAAAGTACAGAAACGATATATGTCTTTGTTTGGAATACATCAGAAAAAGAAATTCATTCAAGATAAAGATGCATTAGGTAAGCCTATTAGGAGAGATGAAACGCAAGGGGAAGCCATAGAGAGATTTCTATATGAGAAACCATTAGGTCTTAAATGGTATATTGGGGCTAACAGAATAAGAGGACATAAAATAGTTAAATTGGCACAGAAAATACCACAGGGACAGTTAACTGATTCTTTGAAAGAACAAAATCCAAATACTCCCCATGTTAAGAATGAATATTTTAGAGCTTTTGATAGTCTTTTTATGGATCCAGCCATGGCTAAACCTCTGTGTACGGCTTTATTGAATATTATTTTTAAGACTGATATGATGAGAACACTTCTAGAAAGAAGAGGGGCCAATGCATCACAATTTTTATTTACTTTAATTACTGGTAGGGGTCAGGCTGATGGTGATAGTATTAGAGTGGAACCAGCTGGTGAACTGTTTGAAGGAGGTACAAGTTCTGTCCTTGAGAAGTTATTAAAACCAACCAAAACTTATCAACCTACATTTTCTGTTATTAGAGACCCAAGGACAAAACCAGCATTTGAGGGTGGACCAGCAAAGACAGTACATTTGATTACTGTCAGTGGTAAGAGCATTGTCCAAGTTGAGATGAGATATAAAGGAAGTATAACTCCAGAACCTCAGTTCCAAGCTGTTATTACACCAGTCTTTAAAAATATGTACAAAGAACAATACGTAGCAAATCATTCATGGTAAAATACTTTGATAAATAACTCTGTATTCGTAAGGAATTTGTGAAGTCTTTTGGGCAATTTCTAACCGAAGCTGTTAAGACAGCTGCATCAACCGAAGCCAAACTCAAGGGTTTGAAGGGTGACGGTCATGGAGGATGGTACGACGCAAAAGGCAAATTTGTTGCTAAGACTATTCAAGGCAAACTACACTACACAGGAGGTAGAAGTGCAGCAGAGGAGGAACCATCAGCACAGAAGAAGGCGGCTCCAGCTCCTGCCACACCTAAACCGAAAGCGACTCCTCAAGTTGCAGCGGCCCCAAGAACAGCCCAACCAGAACCATCCAGTGTCGAAGATAGTGGAGAAGTTTTTGGGACTGGGGATCTTCAACAACAAACTGCTGAAATAATGGGAGAGCCCGAGTCCGAGGGCGCAGTAATTGTATTTGGTAGATTTAATCCTCCAACAGTAGGACACGAGAAATTACTTCAAGCAGCATCTACTGAAGCAAGTAGACAGGGTGCTGATCTAAGAATATATCCAAGTCGTAGTGTAGATCCGAAGAAGAATCCATTACAGCCTGGTGCGAAGATAGAATATATGCAGAAGATGTTCCCTGATTATGAGGAGAACATTAAAGATGATGCAAATGCCAAGACTATATTTGATGTTCTATTAGCATGTAATAACTTAGGGTATAGGGTAGTAACTATAGTAGTTGGTCAGGATAGACTTGCTGAGTTCCAAAGTCTTGCACAGAAATATAATGGTGACATCTATGAGTTTGAGGAGATAAATGTTGTTTCTGCTGGTGCTAGAGATGCAGACGCAGAAGGATTGGAGGGTGTCTCTGCTTCTAAGATGAGAGCAGCTGCCCAGAGTGATGACTTCAAAGCATTTGCTAAAGGTATTCCGAATATCGGAAACATGGAGAAGAGGAAGTTATTCAATCTGGTTCAGAAACAGATGGGAGTCAGTAAGAAGGAAGTGAAGGCAGAGAAACCTGCTGGTAAAAAGATTGCTAAAGAAGATCTGTGGAGGATAGCACCTAAGTTAGATCCATTTGGATTAAGAATTGCTTATTTAAAAGAGGAAGTATTTAAGATTGGTTCTCTGGTTGAGAGTAGTACTACAGGATTAACGGGTAGGATTACTAGACGAGGTGCAAACTATGTAATAGTACAGACTCCAGAACACATGATGTTTAAGTCATGGTTGACAGATTTGGTAGAGGCTTATGATGTAGGTACAGATGAGTATAGAACATATGTACAGAAAGCAACGCCAGGGCAGAGTGTTCGGAAGTGGAACGCTGATCCAATTATTAAACCAATAACTACTGGATCTTATTGGGATGGTAAACCTAAGAAGAAACCAGAGGATCCTTCTAGTGGGCCAGGAGTTAAATATGGTGATACATGTAAACCTTACAAAGTTGGAAAGGGATAAATAAGGATAGGAAAAGTTTCTCTTAGGGTTTTTACTGTCATGACAGATGATAAAGGTTTAGTTGATGCATACTCTTCAATGTATAAGAAAGAAGAGGAGCCATTAGATGAAGTTGTTGTGACTGGTTCCCTTCTCGCAGCAAAAGCCGCAATGGCTGCTAAAGGCGCACTTGCAGCAGGTAAAGCAGCTAAAGTTGGAGCTGGACTTGCTAAGGCTGCAAAGGTTGCTACTAAAGTTCAGACGGTTGCTGATGCTGCTGGATCTGTTGGAGATGCTGCTCATAAGATTAGAGGAAAAGGACAACATCATCCATCTCAAAATGAAGAAGTAGAAGGTGGTGTAAGTGTAGTGGATTATAATTCAGACTATACCCCAACTGAGATTGAAACAGTGGATCTAATGCCTCTTCCTAAGATGAAAGGAACAGAAGATCTTCACGAAGATGATGCAGAATTAGAATCAAGACTTTGGGATCAGGTTGCTGCAAATCTGACAACTCTTGGAGAGATGGCAGGAATTAAGTATCAAGTATCTCCTCTTGAAGAGAAGAAAGAGGATGATGAGAAGAAGGAAGATAAGAAAGAAGATGATAAAGATGATGACAAGAAGGATAAGAAAAAGAAAGATACCACTAAGAACAAAGATGAGAAGTGGCAGGACAGTGATGGTGACGGTAAGTGGTATGAGAAAGGGGAAGATGTTAAGGAAGGATTCAATGTAAAGAGTCCTGTTGTATTTTCTAAGAAAGAAGAAGAGGTAGTGGATCCTTCTATATTAGAAGAGAAGTGCGCTAGTTCTATTAAGAAGGCACATAAAGCTATCAAGAAATAATGAAATCCTATAACGATTTTATAAGTGAGAGTATAGTTGGCCAGGT
>Ga0066861_10000331_pt1 | contig 14378 bp, 10 predicted proteins | sample ETN02SmetaG_3_FD_66434 | JGI IMG/M metagenome (GOLD analysis project Ga0066861, IMG submission 66434) | Marine microbial and viral communities from oxygen minimum zone, Eastern Pacific Ocean - ETNP2014F10-02SV257 | ecosystem: Environmental > Aquatic > Marine > Oceanic ... | reverse complement strand
CGACCGTCGCGCGCGTCCCTCTCGCGCGCGCGTCGAGCGCCGCGCGTCGATCGGTGACGCGAGGTCGTCCCGCGCGTCGCGCGGTCGTCGCGCGCGGCGGTCTGTGTGTGTCCCTCTATGACGAGTCATGACTCGTCGTTTCGTGAAACACCGACCCGCGCGCGAATGGGCGCTTTTCCGGGACTCGACGGCGCGTCGCTCGACTCGCGCTCGATTCGCGCGCGGTCGAGCGCGGTCGAGCGAAATCGTTCGTCGTCGTTCGTTCGTTCGTTCGTTCGTTCGTTCGTTCGAACCGCGTCGTCCCTCTCTCGCGCGCGGCATGTGGTCGAGGTGTTGGCCGTCTCGAGCGCCGGCATCGCGCGCGACGCCGCGCGATGACGAGGCGACGGGCGACGGGACGAGGGAGGGGAAGACAAAGAACGACACCCGCGCGCGGGGTGCGACGCCGAGGGCGCTGACGCGTTCGGACAGCGCGAGAGAGCGCGAGGAGGCGTCGGGGACGGTCGCGAGGTCGTTATCTCGAGCGTCGAGCGCGAGACGCGAGACGCGCGAGGGCGAACGGGGCGAACGGGAGGAGAGGAGGGAGAGAAAGGTGTCGTTCGCGGCGACGATCGAGACGACGATCGATGACGAGGAGGAGGACGAGGACGACGCGAGCGGGACCGGGGCCGGGGCCGGGGCCGAGCCGGGGCCGGGGCCGGGGACGCGAAGACGCGGCGGCGGCGGCGGAGGCGCGAGGCGCGAGGCGAGGACGCGAGAGACGACGGCGAGGGAGGCGGCGTCGGGGACGCGACCGGTGTGGGCGTCCAAGGCGCCGCCGATACTGAGTCGAGACATATTTCCGGGGGCGTCGGTGGGGTGACGGGAATCGCTCGTCGCTCGCGTTTGTCGTCGTCGACGTCGTCGTCGTACGTTGTAGTATTATCATCGCGCGCGTCGCTCTACTAGTAAACCACCGCTGCGTACGCACTGCCTGTGGCGTCGGTGATCGCGTCGCGGGCCTCTAAAGTCCCTCTCTCGCGCGCGCCGCTCTCGCGCGAACGTCTCGCGCGTCGGCGTCTCGCGCGTCCTCCTCCAGCTCGCGCCAGTGCGGCGATTGACTCGCCCTGAGCCATAAGAAATCGTCCACCTCGCGCCAGAGTCCGTTCTCGACGTCTAATCCGTGTTTCCGAAGGAGTTCATCATCCGCCGACGCGTGCGCGTCCTCGAGGGCGACGCGAGGCGCGAACGCGACGTCTCGCGAATCCTCGACGACGGGTCTCGACGCGACGCGCGCGTGAAACCGCGTGCGTCTGGCGCAGTGCGCGCGAAGTTGACGCGCGGCGACGCAAAACACACTATCGACGATATTCTCCACGTGCGCGCTTCCGGACACCGCGAGCGCGTACACGCGACATCGCTTCAAATCGTACGCTCGAAGCGCGCGACACGCGCCGAAGACGAAGACATCGCAATCCGTCAACCGTTCCAGCGCGTAATCGTCCTCCTCCGTCGCGTCCGTCGCCACGATCGTCTCGTTCGATCGATCCCTGATCCCCGGTCCGTCGTCGTCGACGACCGCCGCCGCCGCCGTCTCTCCCGCCCCCGTCTCCCCCGACGTCGCCGTCTCTCCCACCGCGCCCATCCCCTCCTCCTCCTCCTCCTCCCCCTCCTCACCACCACCACTCCTCCTCCTCCTCGTCCCTCTCGATTTAAACCGAAACTTCTCCCTCGGTCTCGCGACGTCCGCGCACCGCTCGAACGCCGCCCGAAGCGCGCGCGTCTTCTCTCCCATCACCCTCGACTCGTACGCCGACGCCCGCGCGCTCGCCGCCGCGCACTCTCGATTCAACGTCACCACCCTCGCGTGCGTCTCTCGAAGCTTTTCGTCCCGCGCGCGTCTCGCGTTCGTCGCCCCCGTCGTCGTCATCATCTCGCGCGTCTCGCGCGCCACCGCCGCGGTCGTCGCGTCCAATCGCGCGCACAGCGCGTCGACGCTCTCCTCCTCCGTCTCCTCCGCGCGCGTCATTCGCGTCTCGTTCGGCATCGCGCGAATTCGAGCGCGCGCGTCGACGTCGGTCGTCATCGCGCGCGCGCGTTTGACCGATGGAATGACGACGAGAGAGTTGGTTGGGGACAGACATGGAAGGTGAAGATTTCAGACTGATTTCTTTTACTGCGCATCGACGGCGTCTCGGTCGATGGCGCTTCGAATGAACGCGCGAAGACGATCGAACCACGCGCCCGCGCGTCGAATCTCGCGTTCGAGGGCGCGGAGACGACGGGCGAGGACGTCTTCGCGGTCGGCGTCTCGGTGGTCTTCGCGGTGGGCGTCGAGGCGGGACGCGGAGACGCGGAGACGCGCGAGAGAGGCGCGGAGAGGCTCGACGTCGGTTGGAGCGGCGATGGTGGTGGCGACGTGGTTGAGATCGGAGGCGGCGGTCTCGAGACACTCGTCGAGGTGAGCGTGAGCGTCGGTGATCTCGCCGCGGAGCGCGCGGAGGCGAGACGCGCGCGAGAGGTCGCGCGCCGAGTCGACGGCGAGGGATCTGTCGTGAGACGCACGGACGAAGGCATCGCCTCGCGCGGAAGCCTCACGACGGTCGAGCTCGGATTTTGCCTCGGCGACGTACGCGAGCTGTGCGTCGAGAAGTTCCATCTTTGATTCGCGCTCGTCGGCGGCGCCGGCGGCGGCGCGAGACGCGCGAACCGTCGAGGCGACGATGGAGGAGACGCGCTCGATGGCAGCCGCGCTCTCTTTTTCGCGCTTTTCGCACGCGTCGTTGATTGCACGCGCGGCCTCGGCGGTCGCGAGCGCCGCCTCGAGGTGCGCGCGAGCGACGCTTCGAATGCGCTCCGCCTCGGCGAGCGTCGTCGTCGCGCGCGCGTCGTCGTCGTTGCCGCGTGCGTCTCGGTGACTCTCGCTCGCGGCGACGGCGCGCAACTTGTCGTCGATCTCGTCTCGAAGCGCCATCATTCGCGTCGTGTCGCTCTCCAAGCGCTCGAGATCGTCCGAGAGCGCGAATTCGCGCGTGGCGAGTTCGTTTTCTCTGGCGTCCAAGAGGGCGTTGGCTCGAAGCAACGCCGCCGTCTTCGTCTCGAGAAGTTCCTCCGCGCGCGCGCGCTCTTCGCGGTGCGCGTCGTCCTCTCGACCGTCGTCGTCATGGTCGTCTTTGCCCGCGCCCGGCGCGAACGGATCGACGTCAAACCTTTGACTCGCCTCTTCCTCGCGGCGGCGGCGCTCGACGTCGGCGTTGGCCAAAGCCGCGTTCGCCGTCGCTTTCGCGCGTTCCAACTCCATCTTCAAATCGACGATCTCGCGCTCGAGCTCGGCAGCGAGTAAGTTTGGAGCTAATTCGTGAAGCTTTTGCTCCAACTTGGCGTTCTCTTCGTTCAGAATCACCTCCGCCTCGGCCGCCGCGCTCAACTGTCGCGCCGCCGCTTCCTCGCGGCGCTCTAATTGCGCCTCCTTTTCGTCGAGCTCGCGTTCGCGTGCGCGCGTCTCCTCGAGCTCCGTCTTCGCGGTCTCGACGAGCGCCATCTGCGCCTCGAACTCGGTACGTTTGGATCGGAACTCTTCAATCTGTGGCTTCCACTCTGCGATCTCCGCCTCTCGCGATTCGGCTTCGCGTCGTCTCGCGTCCAATTCCACCTCTCGCGCGGAGAGATCGCGCGCGCGCGTCTCGTTCTCTCGCGCCATTCGATCGAGAAACTCTTCGTGTTCGCGGAGTTCGCGTTGTTTGTGCTCGTGTGTCTCCTCACGCTCGCGCATCGCCGTCGCGTCTCGGTCGAACGCCGTGACGTTGTCCTCGAGTCGCGCCGCCGTTTCCTCGATCATCTTCTCCTGACGCTCCAAATCCCCTCGCATCGTCTCCACTTCGTCCCACGCGACGGCAATCGCTTCACACTCCTTCGCCGCGATCTCCGCTGCGTCCGCTGTCTCGCGTTCGCGATCGTCCAAGTCGGCGCGGACGCTATCCATGAGTTTGAGCTGTCGCCCCTTTTCGGAGGCGAACGCGTCCGCCTCGTCGCGCAGGGACTCGACCTCCTTCTTCAATGAGTCCACCTCGCGCTGCACGCTCGCCCTGGACTCGATCGCGCGCGTCAAGTCGTTTTGCGTCTCTCGCAGGTTCGATCTCGCACGCTGTTCGTCGTTTTCAATCTCCGCCAGTCGTCTGGCGACGTCGGATTCGCGCTTCTCCGCGGCGTCGGCGCGCTCCATCGCCCGTCGCACGCGAGCCTCCTCGTCGGCTGCGCGCTCTTTGAGCGAATCCAAGCGTCCCTCGACGATGCGCAATTCGTGTTCTCGCTCGGTGACGCTCTCCTCTCGCCGTAACACCTCCACCTCTCGCTCGGTGAGCTCTTCGACGATTTCGCTCCGTCGGCGTTCCAACGTCTCCATCTCTCGACGCACCGCATCGCTCTCTCGATCCATCTGCACCAACGCCTGCGTCAATTCATCGTCCCTCGAATCTATGTCCTCCCTCGCGCGACGCATCGCGCGTTCGCGTTCGTCTAATCGCTCCTCTCGCCGTCTCGTCGCCTCGGCTCTCGCCTCCGTCGCCTCCGCCGCGCGTTCGCGTTCCATCAACGCCATCTCCCGATCCCGCGCGTCGCGCTCGCGCGCCTGCAATTCGATCATCTGCTCTCTCGCGCGCTCAACCGCCAGTGCATCACCGGCGCTCGCCTCCGCCCGCGCCTCGTCCCGTTCCCGTTCGAGTCGTCTCGCGCGCTCGGCGGTCGCCGCCGCCTCCGTCTCCAACTCCGCGACGTATCGTCGCATCGCCGCCAACTCTCTCGCCACCGCCTGACGCTCCAGTTTAATCGCGCGCGAATCTTCCACGACACCCTCCACCGTCGTCGCCAGCGACGCGACGCTCGCGCGAGGCACGTCGAGCAATCCATTCGCGATTGCGTCCCATCGCGCTCGATCCGACGCGCCCGCGTCGACGTCGACGCGCGCGGGCGGCGTTCGCGGCGCCTCGGGCGGTGGTTCGGGCGTGCGCATCGTCCTTCGCGCGAACGACGGCGTTCGGCGGGACGGTCGACGTGTGAGGCGTTCGGTCAAGATGAAGGCTAGAAAACAAAATTGCTGCTACTGCGCTGCGCGCGCGTCGTCGTCGTCTTCGTGACGAGCGCCGTCGAGACTGGGTGGCGATTGGATTCGCGCGAACGCGCGTCACCGACCGGTCTCGAGCGATGGTGACGCTCGGTGACGTCACGGCCGTGACGCGCGCGCTTTTTTCGTCGGCGACTCGGCGGTCGCCGGCGTCGCCTCGCGGCGTCCGGCGTCGAGTCTTCGAAGCGCGCGCTCGAACCCCGAATTCGGCGCCGCCGTCGGTCGCACGGCGCGCACGGCCGTCATCGCTTCGTCGTACGAGATTCCGAGCGCGCGCATCATGTACATGGCGCAGATGGTGGCGCTTCGACTCTTTCCCCGAAAGCAGTGCACCAACACCCCGCCGCCGTCCGCTCGCGCGAGCGCGTCGCGAATGAAGTCGAAACAGAAATCAAAGTGCGCGCCTATGTCGGCGTCCGGCGCGTCTCGCACCGCACACGTCGCGTATGCGAAATCATCGGGGTAAAACCCATTCCGCGGTAATCCCTCGCACACGGTCAACACGTGCGTGACGCCGAGCGCGCGCAACCCGTCTCGGTTTTTCGCCGCGCCGACGCTTCCCAGAAACACCCCTTTCGTCACCTCTACCGCTTGAGAATCGTGTTTCACCGCGCGCGCGGTGGCGAGCGCGGTGAACAACGCCTTCACCTGCGCCTCACGCGTCGCTCGATCCGCGCGCGTCGTCTCCGCGCCCGCGCGCCCGTCCATCGCCGCGCCCAACACCTCACCCCCGAACGCGCCGCCGCGCTTCACGAGCGCCTCCACGGCGACGTACGCCGCGCGCGCCGGTTCAACGTCCGCGAGCATGCGCACCACGACGCGTTCGCGTTCGTTTACGCGCGTCACACCCCGCTTTCCTCGCGCGTCACCGACGCCCGCGCGTCGAGATGTGTCAAAGCGCACACCTGGCGCATTACGTTTTACTGTTGAACTCCGCGTTCGATCATCCCGAGGCGTTCGACGCGCGTCTCGTCGCGCGCGCGAGGCGAGCGCGAGACCGCGCGCCTCGCGAACGGATTTAAAGAAATATTCACCGCGCGCGCGCGTCGAGCGACGACGCGCGAGACGGTCGCGCGGGCGCGCGCGCGGGGACGATCGCGAATCGCGCGTTCGCGCGAAGCGAACAGACGTTTCGTCGAGAAGAGGAGACGAAGAGACTGTCGTCGTCATGGGCGCGTGCGCGTCGCGCGCGGTGGCGTCGCGCTCGGACGACGAGGAGGGGAAGACGACGGCGACGACGGCGAACGATGGGTCCGTCGAAGACGCGGCGAGGGAATTCGATCCGATGGATCTGGCGAAACGAGAGGCGGATCCGCCGTCGAGACGGGTGAAGAGGAAACCGTCGCGCGAGCTCCATCCGACGATCGCGCGCGCGTTGAAGTCGAAGAGCGAGACGGTGCGACGATCGGCGCAGTTTTTGATCGACCAGGAACGGTGTGATTCGGAGTCTGAGCGGACGTTCGAGCGGATGCGGGATCTTCCGGCGCAGTTGGCGGCGGTGCGCGGGGACGAGGAGTGGCGAGGGAAAACGAAGCGGGACGCGCCCAGGGGCGTCGTCGCCGTGTCTCACGCGTTCGGGGCGGCGATTCGGGAACAGGATTTCGAATGGGCGACGCGGGAGGAGATTGAATCGTTGTTCGCGCCGACGGTGGATTATCTCAACGTGCACGGGGATTTTTTCCAGGGACGAGACGCGGTGTGCGAGTCGTTGAACGAGAGCGTGCGTCGAATGTCCTCGAGACTGAGATTATCATCAACCCGAGGCGACGCGAGAACGCTCGGGTACGTGCAGATGGACGTTCAGGGGCCGAAGTACAAGGGACGCGGGGCGGACATTCGCGAGTGGAGCGAGTGGCACATCGAGTATTCGTTCAAAATTCTTTTACTCAAGATTAAGATTCGCGAGATTTATCTCGTCGACGACGAGACCGATTTGATTCGTCACCTCTGTCGACAGAGGGTGCACTGACGAGAGAGACGAGACAAAACTGACAAACAAATAAAAGCAAAGAGCGAGGAGTGTCGCGTCGACTCAACGAATGCGTCGAACTCGTATATACAAATTCTCTAAAACTGGTACAACGATGAATGAATAAAAGAGACGGACTTACTTGCTTTACGCCGCGTTCGCGCCCACGCTCGTCTCCTTAGCCTTGCGCTCCTTGATGACATTTGCGAGGAAGAATTCGCCCGCCTTGTAAGACGAACGAACCATGGCGCCGCTCGCGACGTATAAGAAACCCATGCTCTCGGCGATTTCTTGATACCGCTGAAACGCCTCGGGGGTGATGTACTCGACCACGGCGAGGTGCTTCTTCGTCGGTCTCATGTATTGACCGAACGTGACGACGTCTACGTCTGCTTCGCGAAGCAATCTGAGCGCGTTGATGACTTGCTCCTGCGTCTCCCCGAGTCCGAGCATGAGAGACGTCTTGGTGATTTTCGCCCCCGACTTTTTCGCGTGCTTCAACACCTCGATGGATTGATCCCAGTTCGCTCTTCGATCGCGCACGTCGCGCTGGAGCTCCGGCACCGTTTCCACGTTGTGCGCGTAAACGTCCAATCCCGAGCTCGCCACGAGCTCCACCAAGTGTTTCTCACCTCTGAAATCCGGCGTCAACGCCTCCACCAAGACGTCGCACGACGCCTTGAGCCTCTGCACCGTCTCCCTAAAGTGACCCGCCCCTTGATCCTCGACGTCGTCTCGATCGACGCTCGTCAACACCACGTAATCCAATCCCCACGCCGCGATCGCCTTACTCACGTTTTTCGGTTCATCCTTATCCAACGGCGGCGGCGCCCTCGACGTCTTCACCGCGCAAAACCGGCACCCCCGCGTGCACGTGTCGCCCATGATCATGATCGTCGCCGTCGCCGTTCGCCCCTCTCCACCGCCCCAACACTCGCCTAAATTCGGACATTTCGCCTCCTCGCACACCGTCGCGAGCTTGAGCTCGCGAAGTTTCGATTTAATCTCCGTGTACCGCTCGCCCCCCGGCACCTCGCGTTTGAGCCACGAGGGCTTTCTCGTCGTCTTATCCTTCAAATTCTTCGGCGCCGGCACGCTGTACGTCGCCCCCGAGCGCACGAAATCATCAAATCCCGGCCCTCGGGCCAACGCGCGCCGGAGTTCGTCCACCGACGACGACGAAGACGTCGATCGCGTCACCGATGACGCCCCCTCTTCGGTCTCTGAGTTCGTTGATTCGGTCGACGCCGCGTCCGCGCGCGCGCGATGCGCGATGCGAGCGAACGCGACGCGTCGCTCGAGAACGTCTCTCCCCACTCGCGCGATCGCGCGCGCCGACATCGCCCCCGCGCGTCGACGACTCCCGCCCGCGCGTCCGGAACCGACCTCTCGTCGCACCCACAAGGGACTCCTTCACCGATCATGACTCAAGAAACCAATCCTCCGCCGCCCCGTCCCGTCCCGCATCCGCGCCGGCGATTCCGAGACGTCCCCGCACACGTCGTCGACGCGCGAACGCTCGAGGCCATGGGCGGGGGAAACGCGCAAAAGTCCGCCACCGCGCGCAAAAAGGCGCTGGAAAAGGCGCAAAAGGCCGCCGCCGGATCGCAGTTGAAATCCAACGCCAAAGCCATGTCCACGATTTGCCAAGTGTGTCGAGCGAGTTTCATGTGCACGCTCGCGCCGATCAAGCTCAAGGAACACAGCGATAACAAGCACCCGAAACAGACGTTTGAAATGTGCTTTCCGGGGGTGACGCTGTGATCGATCGAGGGGGAGACGAGGGCGCGGGGCGTCGCGAGCGGGTCGCGATTCGGGCGCGGGCGCGGGCGGAGCCGCCGCGGCGCCGCGGCGACGACGGATCATCTACGACGTATTTTTTTGTAAAGGAGAAGAGAACTACTACGAAAGAAGCGCTGTTTTTTTCCTTTTTGTTCGTGCGTCGATGTCGTGGATCGTCTACACGTCCACGTATCGCCCGTTAGAGACTTGGTACTCGAGCTTCGGGTCGCCGATGGAGCCGGCGACTTTGTTTCTCACCTTTTGCACGTTGATGGTAACCTCGCGAAGTGAACCGAGCTTTTCGTCGCGGTTGCGGTGGACGACGATGCCGTTGTCGCACTTGTTGATGAAGTGAGCGGAACCGGAGATGTCGTACAGACCGGGACACTCGCCCTTCCAGTTGTGCAATTGTCGAGGGTGGGCGACGAACCAGACGTGGACGTCGTAGTGCTGGGCGAAACGTTTGATTCGCGTGAGCATTTGAGAGACGTATTCCGTCTCCGTCTGTCCGGTCGGGCGCTTGTGATCGAGCTCGTTGTACGGATCGATCAGTAAGCCTCGAATGCCGTGGCGCAAGACGGCTGCGCGCGCTAATCCTAAAATCCAATCCACGCTGGGAAGCTCGTCGTCCTCGTGTCGAACGAGCACAAAGTGATCGTTGAGCCACTTCATGCCCGTGCGCATCGTGTCCGGGTTCATGCGCGGCGCCTTGGAATATTTACCTTCAAACCACGGTTCACCGACGTACTTTTCGACCAACTTTCGCGCGTGTTCGTGCACTTTGTTCTCGAGCGAGCACAACGCAAAGGACCATCCATGTTGCACCGCCAGGTTGCACATGAGCGCGTCCACCCACTCGGATTTACCGCTGTTCGGCACCCCGGTCACGACGGTGAGCTCGCCCGGGACGATGCGATAGTGGTTATCGATGTTTCTCCACCCCGTGGAGACGCCTCGAAGCTCGTTCGCGGTGGACATGTTGAAGTACGCCTCGATCTCCGGCGCGAATTCGGAAAATCGAAACAAGCCGCGAAGCGGAAAGCCTTCCGCCGTGGTCAGACACTCGCGCACGGTGTCCACGCCCTCTTTTTGCAGCGCCTCGTTCGCGTCTTTACATCCCTCCGGCCAACTCACCTTCCAGCATCGCTCCTTGCCGAGACGACGCGCGAGCTCCTCGGATAACGCCTGACCAGGTCCGTCGGAATCGGCGGCGATGACAAAGCGAGAGATGGAATCGAGCTGCGCGCGACAATTCCACAGGTACTCGTACTTTTTATCCTCCTCGGGCGCGGGCGTCGGACCGTCGCGCACTTTACCCGGCGCACCGTCGGGAACGGACACGACGTTTTTGAACCCAGCCTCCTCCAACGCGAGTTTATCCATCTCGCCCTCGACGAGAATCACCTCCTCCTCGCCGACGACGTCGTCCAATCCGTACAAAATTTTCTCCGCACCCTTGACTTGCCAAAAGGTTTTATCCGGACCGCGGTACTTGATGTTGATCAATTCACCGTCGCGCATGTACGGAAAGCACAGCGCGTCGACGTAACCGCCCGACGCGGGCGAGTAGACGTGCTGCACGGCGAGTCCGTTGCGTTCGGCGGTTTCCAACGAAATCCCGCGCGCCTTGAGCATCTCCGCCCACTTGGCCGCAGCCGGCGTCATCTCCCCCGGACCGATGCGCTGTAAATCCTCGGGCGCTGGAAGTTTCGGTTTCGCGACTCGTCTGTTGGAGACGGCGCTGTCTGTGCCTCGAGACGCGCGAGAGCGACCGTCCGTGCTCGTCCCTCCCGACCACTCGCAGTTGGCGCGATGGCAACACCACTGCGCGCTCTTCCCGTCGTCCTCCACGTGCACCGCGAGCGAACGCTCGCCCGAGGACCCACCGTTACACGTCGGACAGATGATTCGGTGCTGTCCGGGGGTATAACTCTGAAGCACGATGCCGTGATCCATCAACGCGTCTCGCAGGCCAGGCGGTCCCGTGCTCGCCTTGGCGGCGTACTCGCCCTCCGCGTCGGGTTTCGATCGACGCACCACCGGCGCCGGCGTGCTGAAATATTGTCCAGGATTACTCGCGGCGGCGTCGGCGGGCTCCTGTTGACGCTGTTGCTGTTGTTGTTGTCGCGGTGGCGGTGCGCCGTGTCCTTGTCTCGCCTGCGATTGTTGCTGCTGTCGCGGCGGCGGCGGCGGCGCGCTCGGACGTCCTCTCTGTTGCGGCGGTGCCATCGGCGTACCTCTCGGCGCCGATCTCGCCCCCGCGTTCGTCGACCCCTGACCTTGTCCTCGCAACCACTGCACGTTCGCCCCCGCCGGTCGTCTCTGTTCGCCGCCCGCGTCGGCGCCGGCGTCGGCGGCGTTTCGCTGAAAATTCCCTCTCGGATCCGTCCCACCTCGTCCGCCCTCCGGCCACCCGCTCGCCGCCGTCTTCACCGATCTCGCGCCAAAAATCCCATCGCCGTCCACCGCGACGCGTCCTCGTCCGCGCATCGCGCGCAGCGCCCACCGACTCGCCATGACGGTGGATTCGGGACAATCTTTCGACGATTCAAACGCACCCGCGCGCGCTCGTCCACCTCGCGCGCTCGTCCTCGGCGCGACCGCGAGCGCGTGTGGTGTTCGCGCGCCAAAGCTCGTGCGCATGCGTCGACGACGCGACGGACGACGCGACGCCGTGTGCCGCGCGACCGTCCGTAATCATTCGATTTGAGTTTTTCATCTCCACAAACAATGATTTTGGCGCCAATACTCTTCGCGCCATGTCCCGCGCGATCGACGTCGCCTCTCGCATGTCCTCTCGCGCGTCCGCGCGCGTGAAACGTTCATCTCGCGCGTGCGCCGCGCGCGCGACGCCGCGGGCGCGTCGACGCGATGCTCTCGCCGCGACGCTCGCGGGACTCGGTCTCATCGGCGTCTCCTCGCCCTCGTCGTCCGAAGCCGAGGGACAGCCGATCGATTGGTTACTGAAGACGACGTTCGACGAGGACGTCGATCTGGTGGAGATCATCAAGGCGTCGGCGAGCGGGGACGACGACGCGGGGTCGGCGGCGTGGTTGGACGAACGCGCGACGGCGTCGGCGGAGGCGGAGGCGAAGAAGCGGGCCGAGGCGGCGGGCAGAGGCGACGGAGGAACGACGGAGGAACCCGAAGAGGAGCGCGAACCGGTGGACGTGGCGGCGACGGCGACGAAATTTGGGAAATTGGGCGCGATTTTGGTATTCGCGGATGTGGTCACGGCTGCCATCATGGGGAAGAGCGTGCTCGGGGTGGCGAAATCCATGGAGCGCGAGCTGGAGATGGGAGAGGATGGCGAAGTTCGCGAGGTGAAGAAGACGGCGGAACCCGCCGAGGGTGGAGATTGGAAGGAAAGGATGGCGGACAAACTCATGAACAAACTCAAGGAGAAGAACGCCGAGGAGGTCGAGGGAGAGGACGGGGACTCGTCGGCGTGAGACGACGACGAGCGACGAGTGAAAGAGACCGTATTAAATTATCTCGCGTCTACAGTAGCTATGTGTGGTGTTGTACAATTAAAAAACCGTCTATCTCGATCGTCCGCGCCCGCCGCCGCCGCCGCGACCTCGCTGTCTGTTCGCGCGGTCGTTGGGGCGTTTGTTGGACGAACCGCCGCCGACGTTTTCGAACGAAAAGCCGGGCGACATGAGGCTCTTATCCATGTCCGGAACTAACGCCTCGCGCGTGACCACTTGCACGCCCTCGTGTGTCCACACGCGAAACGACGCGTTTCCATCGCACCCGACGCCGATCCAGCATAAACCCGCGATCGAGATGTCGCGCGTCGACGACTTCCAATCCTCTCCGTATACGTTGACGATGCGCGAACCCCACTTACCGAACTGTTGCATGCGAAGTTCGCCGACCGGCGGCGTCATTTTCGTACCGCCGTGCTTCTCGAGGAAAGCGTCCGCGCCCTTGGATGATCGCGCGTAGTGCGTGGGCACTTTGTTGGACGCCCACACGGTGAGGTAGAGCGTGCGCTGCGGAGACTCCAAGAGGTCGATGCGAGCCAAACCGCCGATGTGAATCGTTCCTCCGACCTCGATGCGATATGTGCGCGGCGTCACGCGCTTGTTCGGTAAAACAATCTTCATCTCTTCACCGTTTAAGCGAGACGACAGCTGAAACGGCTGCAACAATCCCGGCGTGTCGTACACGTCCGAGCCGTTGGGCAAGAGCGACGGAAGTTTCACCATCCCGAGCGTCGTCCCGGGCAGCGGGCTCGCGATCGGACCGCCGTCTTCCTCACCAGGACCGCCGTAACGCTTGCTCAGACGATTGATGAGAGAACTCTTCCCGGCGTTTTGGGCGCCGACGACGTACACCTCTTTGCCCCTATCCAGCAACTTTTCGAGTTGGTCGGCAAAAATTTGCACACCCATGCCCGCCTTGGCACTGACCAAGTGCACGCCCGCGCATCGTGACAGACCGAAATCCTTCGCGCGACGTCGAACGAAGGACGTCAGACGCGTGCGCGTGCACTGTACCGGCATCAAATCAACCTTGTTCGCCACCAGGAGCACGTCGACGACGCCCTCCTCCGAATACGGCTCGATGACGTCGATGGCGTCGACCGGAAACGATCCGTCGAAATCCAACAAATCCACCATGAGTAACACCACGGCGCTCCCTTTTGTTGTAAGTCGTTCGAATCGATCGCCGATGACGCGAGAGAAATCAAACGACGGCAATAAAATCTCCACCGCCTCGTTCTTCACCCGTCCGCTCGTTCTCAACGCGAAGCACCGAGCGCACACCACCGCCGGCGGACCCTTTTTCTTCTTCGCCCGTCTCTTCGTCGCCTCGTCGTCCTCGTCCTCTTCGTCCGCGAATAACGAATTCAACGCATCCAACCGTGCCTCCGCCTCCTCTGCGCTCAGCGCGCTCACGTTCTCTTCATCCGCCAGCTCAAACCCGGGCGGCACGTACGTCTCGTCGATGTCCTCGTCGTCGAAATCGTCGTCATCCTCACCGAATTCAAACGTTTCGTCGAGTTCAAACGCCTCCTCCCCGCCCTCGTCCTCGTCCTCGTCCTCGGCGCGCGCGCTCGCCGCCTCCAAAACCTTTTTGGGCATCACGAAAAACCCCGGCGCGTTCTTATCCTCGCTCTGCAATCCCACCCCGCATCCCGGACACACGCTCGCCACCCCCATCCGCGCCAGCGCCTCCTCCCTCGCCTCATCGCTCGCCGTCGCGACGACACCCCCCCGCGCCGTCGTCGACCGTCCCGCGCGCGCGCTCGCGCCCTCTCGCCGCGCCCCGACGCTCGACGTCGTCGACGCCCGCGCCCGCGCCCGCGCCGACGCCGTCGACCGCGTCGTCACGAACGCATTCCCGCTCGCGCGCGTCACCAACGCGCTCGCCAACGCGCGCATGACGTGCCGCATTCTCCCGTTCCCACGCGTTCGCGGTGGCGCGCGGGAACGTCAACAGACGCTCGAAACGATGCGTCACGCCTCGACCGCGCGCGCGCGCTCCTCGCGCGCGCGTCGACGAGGTTGCAAAAAAATC
>Ga0066861_10000330_pt1 | contig 14379 bp, 18 predicted proteins | sample ETN02SmetaG_3_FD_66434 | JGI IMG/M metagenome (GOLD analysis project Ga0066861, IMG submission 66434) | Marine microbial and viral communities from oxygen minimum zone, Eastern Pacific Ocean - ETNP2014F10-02SV257 | ecosystem: Environmental > Aquatic > Marine > Oceanic ... | reverse complement strand
AAGACTATTTACTGTAAAGATAAAGAGTTTTTAATTCATTTAAAGTTTTTTTATTTGAGAAAACTAAATGCCTGATGCAAGCTATTATTTTTATTATAGAATTTTTCGAAAATATTTTATATAATATGATGAATTAGGTAATTTTTTGGAGAAATGTAATGCATAAGGGTGAGTGTTTTTGTGGAAGTGTAAAAGTTGAAGCTGAAGGAGAGCCTGAAGTCATGCTTTATTGCCACTGTTCGTCTTGCAGGGAGTGGTCAGCCGGCCCAATAAATGCAGCGGTGTTATGGAAATCAGAGAACGTTAAAATAGTTCAAGGTGAAGAGAACCTTAACACATACAATAAGACAGAAGGTAGTACCAGAACATGGTGCACAAAGTGTGGCGGGCATCTTATGAATGTTCACCCTACTATGGGAATGACTGACCTATATCATGCAATTACCCCTCAGCTTGAATTCAACCCTATGTTTCATGTGCATTATGGAGAAACAGTCTTAAAAATAGCTGACGGCCTTCCAAAATTTAAAGATCTTCCGAAAGATATAGGGGGATCCGGAGAAACTTTGGAAGAATAATTTTGATCCTACTGATCAGAAATTCTTAACTTCAACCTAACCATTTGGTTACGTTCCTCTGTATCAGACAACTGCCAGCCAGAAGCGATAAGGCGCTCTGAATATTGCCTATTATACAAGAAAGACATAATAAGCCAAAAAAGGCCAAAAGTTATGAACGACAGGATAGCGTGCAATAGGCCTACAACAATTTCTCCTCTGAAAATTGGAACAAAAAATCCAAAAAAGAAGTAAGTCCAGGAATATCCCACAAATATCGGTTTATTTAACTTTGATTCTGGGTGTGTCGACTTTACCTTCTTTTGAAAGCCCATAAACAGAGAACCAATAATTAACGGTGAGAGATACACTAGAATTATAACTGCTATTACAATTATTTCTACATTTGATGCGTAATACAATATTTGCCCCCTACCCTATTGCTTTACTGATGTCTCTAACCCCTTAAGAGCAGACTTAATCTCGTTTAATTCTGCCTCAGTGATTAAATTTTTGTTAATATTAATTTCAAAACTTCCACCGCTTAAGTTTAAATTATTCTCTTTAACGGGATCTGTAAATTCTACTTCGTACAATTTAATTTTCCTTAAAAGTCCTTTGACATCTATTTCTCTAGGCTCTTTGAAGCTAAAAAGAGATTTAACAAGCAAAAATGTATCCTCAGAAACCAATATGGAGCCAGGAGCTGCAGCCCCTTCTAACCTTGAAGCCAAATTTACGGCAGCCCCAACAGCCGTATAGTCAAGCCTATCCTCACTTCCAAAATTTCCAACAGTACAAAACCCGGTATTAATTCCTATTCTGATTTGAAGATCATTTTTTAATCCAAAGCTCTTACCCCAGTACCCAATCAATTCGTTCATTTTCTTTTGCATCGCCACTGCCATTTCAACGCACTTTCTTGCATCCTGCTCTATACCTAAGCTATCAGGATCTCCAAAAAATATCATAACCGCATCTCCGATATACTTATCTATTGTACCGCCATGCTCTAAAGCTATGTTGGACATTTCGTTTAGATAGAAATTCAAAAGATTCGTAATTTCTTCGGATTCAAGTTCATCCGATATCGACGTAAACCCTACGATATCAGAGAAGAAAACAGTGAGTTTTTTCCTATTGCTTTTAACCTCAGCATTTTGCTTTCCACTAAAAATTTGTTCGTGTATTTGAGGAGATAGATATTTGGCCAATTGATTTGAAATTGCTTCAACTTCCTTTGATTTTTTTTCAACCTCTTCCTTTGCCTCGTCAGCTATTTTTTTTTGGACTACCAACTGATCAGCTAAAGATTTACGCAAATTAGCTTCGAGCTTAAGTTTAGCAACTTCTCTTTTTAAGGTTTTTAGCTCATCAATTTCTTGATTCTCAGTCATTAGCAAAAATTCTTCTAAGCAAAGTACAAATTAACGAATTTATTATTCATCTGAATAAAGTAAACTATTAACACTATTTCTTGCAATATATAACATCTAATCACTCACCCACTAATGCAGTTTACCTGAACCAGCAATTAAGTTACATTAGCATTCAAAGAAATTAAAACTCTTAGGGAGGAATGATGTCCTACTCAGGAAACTGCGCATGCAAAGAAATTAGTTTTAGTTTTGATCTTGACCCAATGATGCATTTTATGTGTCACTGCACAGACTGTCAGGTCATGTTTAATGGCTCTTTTGAGGGCTATGCTATATCTGAAGACGAATTAAAAATAGAAGGGACCCTTTCAAACTTCACATATGCCGGTGGTAGTGGGTTGAACCTACATGTTAAATACTGCGGAAAATGTAGTACGAAGATATATACCAAGCCAGATATTCTTCAGGGCATGATTTATGTTCCCGCCGGTCTTCTAAGGGAACAAATTGAGTTTAAGCCAAAGGTAGAAATTTGGGCAGGGTCACGACCATCTTGGACAAACAAACCATCTACTTTGGTAGAATCTTATGACGAAAATGGTACTATAGAACGCATCACAAGCTTGCTAGAAAACTTAGATCAAAGAGTATAGAAACTATCTTTTATCACCACTTCCCTTAATCTTGTTTTCAGTCATGCGAGCAGATAATTTCTCCAAATTTTCATTAGCAATTCTATCTAGATCAAACCCAAGATCAGCCGCTAAGGCGGCACAATACCACATTACATCTCCTATTTCTGAAGCGATATTCTCTCTCCAATCTTTTGGCATATTATCCATGCCGTCCCTAAAAACTTTCTTCACTTTATTTGCTACTTCCCCCGCTTCACCAACCAGACCTAATGCCGGATACATAATTTTGTATTCTTCAGGGTAAATAGCTGTTTTTACAGCACTATTCTGATATTTATTCATATCCATATTAACTCCTTACAATATATTTTTCTTTAAAAAGATCTAAAGAATTTTTTTAACACTAAGCTTTAATTTTACCCTCCACTCCCTAAAAGCAACAATAATGGAACCAAAAATTATTATGAAAGCTCCTATATAACTTATTTTATCTGGCAGTGAATTGAAAATAATTAAATCAAGAGAAATAACAAAAATAAGTGTGGTATAAAAAAATGGCATAAGAAAACTAGTTTCAGCGCCTTTAAGTGAATTAATAAAGCAAAACTGGCCTGTTAACATAAATATCCCAATTGTCACTAGAATACTTAATTCTAAGAAACCAGGTAACACAAAGAAAAATGGAACCACAAGTGTACCAATGCACATTGCAAAGAAATTGTTCAAAATCAGAATAGTAAAAACCGAATCCCTTCCAGATAATATCTTTATGCAGATAATTTCTAAGCCCATTATCAGAGCTCCAAAAAGGCAAAGCAATGCAACGGGATCAACACTTAAATCCAAAGATGGCCGTAATAATAAAAGGCCACCGGAGAAAGAAATTAATGCGGCTCCCCATCTAATTAAACCTACTTTCTCTTTAAATATTAATACGGCAAAAATCATAGCAAAAATAGGATTAAGAAAAGTCAAAGCAGTGGCATCACTTACAGGTATATATAAAATGGAAGTAAATAAAATTGACACCCCTAGCCAACCAAAAATAGAGCGAAGAAGATGTAATTTTACGTTTGAAAATTTTACTTTGGGCTTAAAAATATACCAGAAAGAAACTAACAAAATAAATGAAAAGAGAAATCTAGCGTGAGCGATCTGGAGAGGATGTACTCCCTCACCAAAAACATTAGTTCCTATACTTTTCGTCAATATCGCAGCGCAAGCAAAGCAAAAAGAAGCCCCCAGCATTAGAAATATTGAAGATGGATTTGCCATAACTGTAATTACCAAAATCAGATTGCAGAATGATTGTTTTTGTTAAAAAGAAAATTTCTTGTCTTGATAAATCTATTAAGATTCGATTTTATCGTCTAATCCGAAGAAATTTTACTTTAATTTGACCTATATTGGAATGCAAAATAAAATAACTTTGAGATATACAGATTGGATCACAAAATTCAGTACACTTATAGAAATCTTGAAAATGAAATTGCGCTCATATTAGAAGCTAAAGTATCTGAAGATTGGAGATGCAATATTTGGCACGTACGTGGAAGTGAACGGGATCTAATTATTGACACAGGTCTTGGCCTATGGCCAATTACTAAAGATATTTTCCAAATTTCTGAAAGACCTGTAATTGCCTTATGTACGCACAGTCACCATGATCATGCTGGAGGCTTAAACCAGTTTGAAACGAAAGCAGGACATCCAGCAGAGAAAAATATCTTTGCCAACCCCACAAGGCAATCAACAGTTGCAAACCTAATAAAGCCGGAACACCTTATAGAAAAGCCATATGAAGCTTTTGACATCGAGAAATGGTGCATGAATCCGGCACCAATAACAAATTTAGTCCAAGAAGGAGATGTAATTGATCTAGGCAATAGAAATTTAAAAGTACTCCACTTCCCGGGACATTCTCCTGGATCTATCGGACTTTGGGAAGAAAAAACTGGAATAATGTTTACCGGAGATACTCTTTATGATGGAGTTCTCTATGATCATTTATATCATTCTGTACCAGAAATATTCAAAGAAAGCCTTTTTCGGCTTAGGGAGTTTCCGATTGATAGAATTCATGCTGGACATGGTTCAAGTTTTGGAAAAGAAAAAATGAATATAATAATAGATGAATATATGAGTGGAAAACGAAGTATGTTGTGCCCTAGCCAGGGATAAAACTGATCCTAACGCAAGAAAAAAAATTAATTATATAAAAGTTAATATTAATTATTGACATTCATTACTGTTTTAGTAAGGTATTACCTGAGTATTGTACTCAGATATCTAAACCTACTTTCCGGCTGCCGCTTAAAGTGGCAGTCGGATATCAATCTTAAGAAAATAATTCCTGCAAATAACATAACCCATACCTCTGCGTTTCGTAAATTTATTGAATATAAATCTGAAATATATGTATTTAATATAGGGAATTGTATTTTCCTATTTTTTGCTTAAAGTTTTTTTAGCTTTGCTACTTATTAATAAAACACTTTTTTATAGTACTGGCAGGCAATAAGCCTTCCTTTAAAATTTTTGCTATATGAGGATAAAGAAATGTCTAATAAAGGTTACTTCTTAATTGCTGATATTAGTGGTTACACAGAGTTTGTAAAACTTCACAACATGCAAAAAAAACCTCTCTTTGGAAAAATTATTGCGAAAAATTTTGAAAATCACGCCTCAGTAATAATCTCAGATCTTCTTGAATCCGTAATTGATGCTATTGAACCAGTAATGAAATTAAATAAGCTAGAAGGTGATGCAGCTTTTTTTTACACTCACGAAACAGAAGCTAAATATCAATCAGACGATATAATTAAAGTGATGGAAAAGGCAAATCAGGCTTTCTACAAAAAGGCGTCCGAGTTAGTTTTTGTCCAAGCTTGCGGATGTGAGCCATGCTCTCAATCAAAGAATCTTAAGCTAAAGATAGTTGCCCATCGTGGAAATTTTATTATCCAGAATATTCGTAATTTTGAAGAGATATCAGGGGAAGCTATAATACTTACTCACCGGTTATTAAAGAATAATTTAACTAGTAATGAGTATTGGCTGGTTACCAAAGAATTTTCTAAGAACCTTAGCAAAGAACAAAAGAGAAGGTTTTCTACCTCTTCTCACACCTTGGAAAATTTTGGAAATTTGAAATTGGATCACATTAAATTTAATACTGGAGATCCAGTTAATGAGGAAATAACTCGAAGATCAAGGGTGATTAATTGGCTTTCACAAGCTTCCTATTTCGCAAAATCTACAATGAGGCGCTCGGCTAGACGCAGTTAAGGGCTTAATTTTAACTTAAGACTATACCAATTCATTGAGCCAACCCAATAACCTCCAATGCAAATAAAACGACATGTTTTGACGGAAATAAACTTCCTAATAACGACAATATAGAGGACGCAAAACTAATAGACCGAATCAAATTTATAAATAATTCTCATTTCTGGTTTAAATTTATTTTTGGCTAAAAAATGCAAAACGATAATCGCCTTGGAATCATATTGATAATTATAGGGATGTCTTTCTTTGCCGTACAGGACATTCTAATTAAGAGCATGGCTCCCGAGGCTTCCCTAATGCAAATTTTGTTTTTTCGGGGCCTGATTGGAACATTGCTCTTAACCATATTTTTTTATTTTACTGGCAGGAAAATTAATTTTTCTTCGACATTTCCTTTCATTGCAATTCTTAGAGGCTTTCTATTTTTTCTAGGCTTTACATCCTATTATATTTCGTTGACCCTAATTCCATTAGCAGAAGCAACTAGTCTTTTTTTCATATCACCTTTTTTTATGACAATTTTTTCTAAATTTATTTTAAAAAATGATGTAGGCCTATATAGAATTTCCGCCATATTCGTTGGATTTCTAGGAATATTACTCATTATTAAGCCAAACTTTTCTGAATTTAACTGGGCAATGATACTGCCAATCTTCTGTGCTGCCACGTATTCCTTATCTATGATACTTGCAAAATTAACAAGCCATTCAGATAGTTCATTTCAACAAACTACTCATATTTATGTAAGCAACTTTATTTTTGCAGCCACAACCTCGCTCATAGCTATTAATTTTTTTCCAAATGTTGAAGGAAATTCGGGCATTGCCTTTTTAGTTAGACCTTTTGATTTTACTAATTATTTATTTTTAACATACATCGTTATAATATCTGTCTTTGGAACTATTGGAATTCTTTGTCTGATTATGGCTTATAGGATCGGATCGCCTGCCGCCAACTCACCTTGCGAATATATCTTTTTAATTTACGCCCTATTAATTGGATATTTTTTATTTAATGAAATACCCGACATGCTTTCACTCTTCGGAATGCTACTTATCACTTTAAGCGGAATCTATATTTTTATCCGTGAAGGGGTAAAAAAATCAGAAATAGCCACCGAAACAAGATTAAGATAAATTTAAAGCTTATACCTAAAATTTAGCCATCTAACACTCATGCATATTAAGTAACTCAAACAGATTTTTTAAAATCAGAACCACCAAAACCTCAAATGATTATTGCTTTTTAATACCATTAAATATTCTAGGACCCTCGATTAATTTGATTTTGGTATCTCCCATAATTTCAGTTAATTCATCTCTCATGATACTCATGATTTTATCAGCTTCTATTTTTGAGTTAAATCGCGAGACAACAAAACCAGAATTAGAAGATGTCTTAAATATTTCTCCGCTAATTTGACCTGCCTCTATGTTTCTCGGAAGCATCTTATGCTCTAAAAATGATATAAACATATCAAACTTGATATCTGAAGTAGAGGAAAACTCTGCTACCCTTACATACATCTGGAAACCACCTTAAATAATTTAAAACTTAACTTTAGACTCTGCCTTCTAAGTAGAGAGCAAGTCAACATTTATCACCTTTCAATTACTAAAGAGTAAATTCTGGAAAGCCAAATCCCAATTTTTACTAATACTTGATCGCCCTTCAATTGCCTATTAGGACGATAAAATCAACTTTAAAGCATTTAACAAGTATCAGGGAAAAAATTATAAAGAATGGAACAGACTGACCATGATCTGTGCGGACCTATTTAGCGGCCAACCTAAAATTATCTGTGCAAGAAAGATACCAACCTAGACTAATCTATATCCCATTTAAAATCATTTAACTTTAGCAGAAAAAAGAAAATAAATGACAACTGAAATAACTGAATAAAGCGTAATTACTAATTGACTTTTAAATAAACTAATTTAAAAGTTCACAATCAATACCAAAAAAATAAAAAGGGGCAATTATGGACCAACAAATTCGCGCATCACTCCAAAGCAGTACCTTTTACAGCTTCTTAATAATTATGTGCATTACAACTGTCAGCCAATTAACCACTATGATGGCAATATTATTTGCTGATATTTCAGGAAAAGAGTTACTCATTGCAGCAACTGTTTTTGCCTCAGGCTTTTTTGGAGCCTTTGGAATCATTAGAACAATGACCAACCTAAGCTTGCTAATGAACGAATTAGATCAGAAAACTTCCTCAACAAATTGGGGGAAGGAAATGCAAGCTATACCTATTTCAGTTTTGAGATTTGTTTTTGCAGCTGTATTTGTTATCGTTGCATTAATACAGATAATAACAATTTACAGTTAATTAACTGCTGGTCACCCTTAGCTGGGTGACCATTTTCTTTTCACCTAAAACTCAGCTAACTGTTCGAAAAGTTATTTCATTATATTACGTTCATTATTAGCTTAACACTTTGGATGATTGAGATAACAATACTGATACGGCAAAGCAAACTGAGCATCCCTATAACCTTTATCTGCAGCCAGCTTCCACCAAACTTGTGCTAAGTCCGTATGTATTGGCACTCCATAACCATTCCAGTACATATTTCCTATCATATATTGTGCATAGGTGTTTTTATTAATTGCTGCTTTTTGATACCAGGCAAAAGCTGTTTCATAATCTTGTTCCGCCCCCCATCCATTAAAATATAACCCCGCTATATCAGCTTGCGCATAAGAAAATCCACCTTTCGCCATTGGCAACCAAATATTATAAGCGGATCGATAATCTTTCGCTGCATATGCATCTAAGCCCTTCAAATATTTCAATTGAATCTTATTCAAACTATCCTGCCAATAAACTTCCACTTTAGAGCGCTTTAAATCTTCTGCACTTAATAAATTTTCATTTACCTCAAAAACTGAAGTAAATAAGAATAAAAAAATGCCAAAAACTACCGCTCTATAATATTCTTTCACTTACAAAGCTTTTGAATAAATATTCACTAGGATCACACCTATAACTATTAAAGCCAAACCTAAGACTGCCTGCCACTGAAGAGATTGTCCAAAAAATAAAAAACTAGCTAAAGTTATTAGAAGTACGCCTAGACCAGCCCAACAGGCATAAACAATAGCTATCGGTATCTCTCTCATTGGAAAAGTCAGGAGATAAAAGGAAGCGGAGTAGGCAATGAGCAACCCTAAAACAGGTATAACCTTTGTAAAATTATTGGTTAGCGGTAACAGCATGGTGCCAATTACCTCACATAAAATTGCTCCAGCCAAAAATAGATAGTTCATATTATTCCTTAAGAAGACGTAATTTTCTTTTTATTTCAGTTTCTAGCACATTCAAAAAATTTGACTTATCTCGGTTAGAAAATTCTTTCCCTCGTCCCTTGTAAAAGGGATCTGCACTTCTCATTTCAGTCATTAAATTTCGATTTGCCAATACTGATCCAATATTTGAATGATCTAATTTTGTTCCATCTGGCTTAATAACTGTAGCTCCATTTTTTATACATTTGTCAGCAAGAGGAATATCGCTGGTGATGACAAGATCATTTTGATCAGCTCTTTCGGCAATCCAATCGTCTGCGACATCAAGACCGTCAGCAACAATCTGAAGAGATACCAGAGAATGAGGGTGCGGTCGAATTCCTCCATTCGAGACTACGAGAACCTGAGTAGCATTTCTTATTGCAACTTTATAAACCTGTTCTTTTACCGGGCAGGCATCAGCATCTATATAAATCTTACTCATGTATTTTTGCCTTTAACTTTACTATTAATTGTCTAAAAAACTAAAGAGACACGGTTTGAAATTTTGCTGGATTTGTAATTTCGATTAGCTCTAAATCCTCAGAGTGTTCTATTTCTCGATGATGAATTCCGGGAGGTTGATAAACACTGTCTCCTTTATTAAAAGTAAAAATACCCTCCCCCTTATATTCAAATTTTACCCAACCCTCTAAAATATAAACCATTTGGAATTTAAGTTGATGATAATGCCAATCCCCTTTTGGATGTTCTCCTGGGATAGCTTTAATTACGTTAGCCCCAAAATCACCTGATGTTGCTTCACCTATTCCAAGACTTCTATACTTAAAGAATCCTCGCAATCCAGAATCAAAATTGCTACCTTTAGCTCTAGATATTGTAAATTTCATTTGATACCCCTTTTATAGAAAACTTAAAATTTAATTAATAAAGAATAACTTTTACTGACACAAGAAAAGTGGCGATTAATAAAGGACCCTATTTTTATCTTAGAAGAAATTTTATATATCTTGCTATAATTAATCTACAATTCACAATTAAGAGATAATAATGCCGAAAACACTAACTAGCCCCCCAAAAAGAGAATTCCAGAGCTTCCACGACTTTCCAATAGTAAATGATTTGGATAACTTTGAAGCTGACATAGCTATTATAGGAATCCCATTTGGTGACCCCTACTCTATGGGAGAGGCCAGCAATGACCAATCTAATGCTCCTACGCATATAAGAAGATTTTGCGAGCGTGCTTTAAGAGGGCTAGATAGATTTGATTTTGATATCGGCGGTAAACTGCTAAATGATCAAGATATTAAAGTAGTAGATTGCGGCGATGTAATCGGAGAGGCAAAAGATGTATCTGGAAACCATCTCCGCTCTGAGCAAGCTGTAAGAAAAATCTTAAATGCAGGTGCTTTACCTATTATTCTAGGTGGAGATCATGCAATTCCAATACCTGTATTTAGAGCTCTCGAAAATCACGGACCAATCACATTAATTCAGGTCGATGCACATATTGATTGGAGAGATACTTTCCATGGAGTTACCCAAGGTCTTTCAAGTGTAATAAGGAGGGCATCGGAAATGAATCACATTAATGAAATATATCAAATCGGACTTAGATCTGCTGGAAGTGCACGGCCAGAAGAGGTTGAAGCTGCGTTAAATTATGGAGCAAATCTTATTTCTGATATAGAACTTCAAGATGTTGGTATGCAGGAAATTTTGGATAGAATTCCGGATAAGCAAAACTACTACCTTACTATAGATGCAGACGGTGTAGACCCAACAATCATGCCTGCTGTCGCTGGACCAGCACCAGGAGGAGTGAATTATTCTCAAATGAGAAAATTGATCCAAGGTCTTGTTAAGAAGGGTAAGGTTTTAGGAATGGATATAGTTGAGATAACCCCCAGTAAGGACATAAATGGCATTACAGCCATTACAGCCGGCAGATTCATATGTAATTTGATAGGTAGTGCAGTAAGAGCTGGATATTTTAATAAACAATAGTATTTTAATAATAACTCAAATGCAGCATAAGAAATCGTCATGACCAAAGTTCTAAAATAGCTATGAAAAGATACTTATTACTATTCGTTTTTATTGCTTTTCCAGCCTTAGCTGAGTCAGAAATAAATGGAACTGACAGTACTTTGATACTAAACGGGAAAAAAGCAATCACCTCTTTTCTTAGAGATAATGAAGTAATTATGGGAGCGCCCAAATGGTCTTACCAAGTCGCAGGAACTCATCACCCATGGGCCTTAATTATAAAATCTGAAAAAGGAATTTATAATTGTTATCTTACTTTTGAAAAAACTTCACTAAAAGATATGACCTGTGATCTTTATTTATATATGGATTAGCTATAGCGGTCATATTTATAGAATTAATTGCAGCACTTAGGATTTTCGTTAAGTTAGCCAGAAGAATTAACTTAGGCTTTATTTTTATAATTATAGAACGATAGTAAAAATGCTATTGCGCACAAAAGATTTACTAATATAAGGCAAACAAGAAAGCTTTCATCACCGCCCAAGCTTATTACAATAGCCCCCACAATACCTCCCGACGACATTTGCATAGCGCCCGCAACACCAGTTGCAGTTCCTGAATTGCTACCTGTAGCGGACACACCGCCAATAATACAATTAGCAACAGTAAACCCATTTCCAAGACCAAATACTATAATAGGCAATGATATATACAAAGGATTTAAAAAACTATTCAAATGCATGAAAAGTATTGAAAGATAAGACATAAAAGAAAGCAGACAACCAATGATAATTAATTTTTCAATTCCGAAAACTGCTGCATAATATTTGTTTAAAATATTGCCAGCAAAGTAACCTAAGCCTGTAAAAGAAAGCCAAAAGCCAAATTCCAATGGAGAAACTCCTAGTCTTGCAAATTCATAAGGCATAAATCCAAATGATGAAAAGAAAATTCCCACTAGAATAGAACTAATAAATGTAAGAATTAAAAACTTAGAATTCTTTAATACCATTAAATAAGAATTAGAAATTTTCTCAAAATTCAATCTTTTTATTTTATCTATCTTTGTTTCAGGAATTTGGATCAAAGCACAGATAAAGATTATAAAGCCAAATAGAACAAAAATGTACATTGTTCCAACCCAACCAATAGTTTCAGCAATAAAGCCACCTAAAATTAAGGAAATTAGAGGAAAAATAACCATAATGGCAGTCACTAATGATAATTTTTCGGCAGCCTCAGTCTTTTCAAAACTATCTGTAATTATTACACGAGCCATTGACATACACGCGGCAGCGCCCAATCCTTGTATTACCCTTAAAAATAATAAAGAAAGAATATTGGGTGAAAAAATTGAAATTATACTTGAAGCAGCAAATAAAAATCCACCCATAAGCAGGATCGGCCTCCTGCCATATCTGTCGGATAATGTACCAAAAATTAATTGTCCCAACCCAGCAGCGAGCATATAGTATGTTAATACTAATTGGACAGTTTCAGCTGAAACATTAAAATCATTTTTTATAATTAAAATTGACGGAGTGATAAGACCCATCCCAACCACAACGGAAGCATTAGCAAGGGCCAGGATATATATTATAAAATTATTATCTTTCAAAACCTTTTAGCCTTTCTTTTTTTTGCTCCATTCTTCCTTTTATATTTAATAGAATTTTTTCTAGTATCTTTACTGTCTTTTGACTGTTTTGAAGAGTTATTTACCTTGGCATTATTCTTTTCTGAAGACTTACTTTCCCTAAGATTAGTACTTTTAAAAGGTGTTCCATCAGACTTAAATGCAGGAATATTTGATTTGATTAATTTCTCAATTGCTCGCAGGTATTTAAGTTCTGAACTTGAGCAAAATGAAATAGCATCACCAGAAGCTCCAGCACGTGCAGTTCGTCCTATTCTATGCACATAGCTTTCAGGACTTTCAGGTAAATCAAAATTGACCACTAACTTTACACCTGGAACATCAATTCCTCTAGCTGCAATATCTGTTGCGATAAGAGCTGGGCAAGATCCATTTTTAAAATTTGATAACGCCTTTTGTCTTTGGTTTTGTGATTTATTTCCATGAATGGTGTCTATATTAACACCTTCTTTTGATAAATTCTTAACAATCTTATCAGCGCCATGCTTGGTTCGCACAAACACCAATACTCTAGACCCTGAACTATTAGTAATAATTTTTTTTAGAGCATCTTTTTTGTGAAGACGGTCTAACATTATAATTTTTTGTTTGATTTTCTCTATGGGTTTTGAGGCCACGGAAACTCCAACCTCAACAGGTTCTTTCATGAAATTTGTAGTTAGATCTTTTATCTGATCTGACATGGTAGCTGAGAAAAGCAATGTTTGGCGGTCTTTAGGAGTAACAGTTAAAATTCTTTTTATGGAAGGTAAAAACCCTATATCTAGCATTTGATCCGCCTCATCTAACACAGCAAATTCAATATGGCTTAAATCTATCGTAGTTTTTTGCAGATGATCCTCTATACGGCCAGGTGTGCCAATAATGATATCAGACCCTTTTCGTAAATCTTTAAATTGTCTGGCAATCGGCACCCCACCCACTACCACACATGTCTTAAGATTAGCAAAAGATGCAAAAAACTTAGCCACCTCACCAATCTGCAGTGCTAGCTCTCGCGTTGGAGCTAATACAAGCATCTTAACTTTCCTAAATTTTCCAACACGTTCTTTTTCATACAAAAGACTTATCAACGGCAGAATAAAAGCTGCAGTCTTACCTGTTCCAGTCTGAGCTAACCCAATTAAATCCCTTCTTTTCAAGATGATAGGAATAGATTTAACCTGTATCGGTGTAGGAGCATTAAACCCCTTCTTGTCTAATGCTTTAACAAGAGGTGTAATTAGGCCAAAAGATTTAAATTCCAAATTTATTGATCCTTAATTTTCTAATTGGATATTTTTGATGGAAATATTTGATCAAACGCTAAATTGTATTACTCAATACAGTCTTAGTTTCTTAGATCACTAAAACAAAAAGTCAATCAAAGGATGTGTATTGCATTAGTATCAGAAACTTGGGTGTTTCACTTGCCATGTCAAAAAGTACACATGATCTACAACCACATGCGAAGTCATTGGGTTTACCTACTTATATGTATCGGAAGCTCAGCAAACCAAGATTCTCAATTTAAGATTTACACCTCATCCCCTCCCTATTAAGATATTCACATAAATTAAGGCAAGAACACCTGAATGGGAAAGCATGCTTAAAACAACAATAATTAATAC
>Ga0066861_10000328_pt1 | contig 14408 bp, 10 predicted proteins | sample ETN02SmetaG_3_FD_66434 | JGI IMG/M metagenome (GOLD analysis project Ga0066861, IMG submission 66434) | Marine microbial and viral communities from oxygen minimum zone, Eastern Pacific Ocean - ETNP2014F10-02SV257 | ecosystem: Environmental > Aquatic > Marine > Oceanic ... | reverse complement strand
GACGACGACGACGACGACGACGAACGCGCCCGCCGAGGACCCGCGAGTGGCGTGGGCGAACGCCATGCGTCTCGTCGTCACCCGTAAAGACGCCATTCACGACGACGGCTCGATCGATCAAGCGTTTTTCAAGCCCAAAAAAGTTGTCTTTGAGCGCGCGAGTCGGAAATGGGGCGACGTCGAGCGCGCGAAACTGTACGAGGGATTGGCGACGCACGGCGTCGGGGAGTGGGGGAAGATGCGGGAGAAGTTATTGCCCGAGTGGGACGCGCTGAGTCTGCGCGTCAAGGCTTCGAGGATGATGGGGACGCAATCGTTGGCGAGGTATCCCAAGGGGTGGCGCGGGGACAAGGCGGAGGTGGACGCAGAGTACGCGAAGAATAAGGCGATCGGGGAGGCGACCGGGTGTTGGAAGAATGGAACGTTGGTGGAGGATGATCACGGGTCGGTGCACAAGTACATGGAGGCGAACGGGTTGTTGTAAGAAGAATTGAGCGCACATCGTACAGTAATACATTTCGAAACGCGAGAATGGTCGCGTCGTCACTCGGCGTCGAGGAGCGCGAGGGTGTCGGCGAGGAAACTCTTGCTCTTCGCGGCGCGCTTGGAACGTTTGGTGGTTTGGGACGGTGGTGCGTCCGCGTCGTGCGCCGACGCGCGTTGCGATCTGGACGCCTGGGACGGTCGTTGCGACGGTTGACTCGGTCGAGCGGATTGCGACTGCGATTTTCCAAATTTTTTACGCAACGATATGCGTCCACCCTTTTGCGTCGGATCGATGTCTTCGTCCGTCGTGTACTCGTCCCCGTCGATGCTACCGTCGTCGAAATCGTCATCGACGTCTACGCCGAGCGATCCCGCGTCGTCGCTGACCGCGCCCGTCTCTACGCGTCTCGCCAATTTCAGTCTCGTCTCCTCCAATTCCATCTCCGCCGCATCCAAACCATCCCTCAGACGCACCATCTCCGCCTTTTTCGCATTCATCATCGCGATGAACCGTCTCGCCAGATCCTCTTTCATCTCATCCATCGCTTGTGACATCTTTTCATTCGTCTCGTTGGCGTCTTCGCACGCGCGCGTCGCTCTCGCGCTCGTCGCCCGCTCTCGCCGTCGTCTCGCCTCGCTCGCCTCCAACGCCCTCGCCAGCGCCAACGTTCGGTCCACCGCCTCGCGCTCACGTTTTAAAATCACCACGCCCGTCGGTACGTCGTCGAATCCCATCGACGCGCTTCCGTTCCCGTTCCCGTTCCCGTTCCCGTCTTCGCGTCCCGAGCGCTCGCCGGCGCCGGCGCCCGGGACATCCTCTCGACGTCTGAACACGAGCTCGATCTCGTCCTTCTCCCCCATGTCGCGCTCGAATGCGAACACGAACGCGTCATCATCGTCACCGTCGTCGTCCTCGCGAGACGCACCCAGCGCCGCGCGCGCGAACGCTTCGAATCCCTCGAACGGGGCGTCGTCGTTAAAATCCAGCGTCCCGACGTGCGTCGTCCCGTTCGGTTCGCGCACGATGACGTCCACGCGCGCGGGCGAGGACGGTGACGCGGAGGTTATGACGACGCACGTAACGTCGTCGATGCGCCGCGCGCGCGCGGTGACGATGGGTGGGACGTCTTCGTCGTCGCGCATGGCGACGAGGCCGAGTCTGAGGACGACGGTCGGAAACGGAAATGGAAATGACGGCGACACCGACGAATGGGTAAACTAATGAGCGTGGTCGTCACATTACACGTTGGAATGCGCGCGCGAACGACCGCGCGCGAGGCGGATTCACGCGACGAAGATGATGAAGAAGCTGAAGAATGATATGAGCACGGCAAAAATCTTCATGATGAGCCAGCGGTTGCTCGAGACGCTGTTGAGATACTTCAACAGCTGCGTCTGGGCGTTGTCGACGTTGGCGAGCGTATCGTCGACGTTTTCATCGATGCGAATGGCGAGTTCACCCTGTTCGCTCACCATGGTGGCGAGCTGCTGGAAGATGCCTCCGAGTTCGGTGATGGTGCGCTCGACGTTTTGCAAAGCCTCCTGCCGAGAATCCATGTACGCGTTGTTTTGGTTGTACAGCTGCATCTGCCCCTGCGTTTGCATCGGACCGTCCATGCCCTGACCCGGCGCGCCCGGACGCGGGACGAAATCGTGCGCCGAACCGCCGATACCGCCGCTCTGCAGGTTGCCGAATCCTCCCGGCGCCGAGCGCATCGCGCGAGAAAACGCGTCGTCGCCGAGATAACCCAAAGACGGATCGCTCGCGCTCGGACCCGCGCTCGCGCCAAACATCGCTCGACGCTCCTCCCCAGCCTTCATGTTCGCCTGTCTCGTCGTCAGCGTCTCCTTAAACGTCTTCGTCGCCGTCGCCAAACGATTTTTCAGCGTATCCACCACCGTCCCGCTGTGATCGTTCACCGATTTATTCGTCTCCCCGCGCTCCCTCGTCCTCGCCGCCGCGCTCTGCAACTCAACGATGGATTCATTCAGCGCCTGAATGTCCAATTTTATCACCGCGGACGTCTCCGCAATCTCCCGAGACTTGTCGTCGTACAGCGAGCTCGCCTTGGCCAACTGGTTCAGTCGCTCCAGCTTCAGCGACGTGCGATGAATACCGTGTCCGATCGCCGACGCCATCTGCACGCGATCGATTCGTTCGTCAGTCTCGCGCGTCGTCCTCATCATCATCGTCGTTTCATTCGATTCATTCATTCATTCATTCATTTCTTCAAATAAACGATCGCACCTTTGCGAAATCGCTCGCGTTCCCATCCCCCGCGCGATCATCCCTCGCCCCCCCGCGCGTCGTCGACGCGTCCGACGCGGACGCGCCGTTCGTTTCCCGCGTCACGCTCGCCGTCTTTCGCACGCGTTCCACCACGGCGGTGAATTCCTGCGTGCGATCCTTCACCGGCGGTCGATGCATGAACATCTCTCGCGTCGTCCGGGTATCGATCTCGTCACCGCGCGGCGTGCGTCACGCCCTTCGCGCGTCGCGCGCCCTTTCGCCGGCGCGCGAGAGGAAGACAGACGTCGTCGACCGCGCGTCCGTCGGCGAATGCGGACACGATTCGATGCGCGCAATGAAATGAATGAATGAAAATGAATCCACGGCAGACGCGCGCGCGCGACCGGAGACCGATGGTGATCTCCGCGGCCGAGCGCGCGTACGTCGCGGATGGATGCGCGCAAAACCACCGCGCGGATGGTCGCGCGCGGGCCGACCACCGCGCGTTCGCGCTGGCGCTGAACGCGGTGCCGTCGGCGGCTGGGAGCGCGGCGGTGGCGCTGGGACACGGGGCGAGCGCGACGCGGTGCGTGTGCGCGGTGCGCGCGGACGTGACGACGCCGTCGAGGGAAGCCCCGGATGAGGGACGAGTCGTCGTGCGGGTGGACGCGAGCGCGATCGGGGGGGAGGGAGGACGAGGGCGAACGGGGAGGCACGCGCGCGAGGCGGCGGAAAACCTGAGCCTGCGGTACGCGAGAATGTTGGAATCCGTGCTTTTAGGGCGCGAGGCGCGCGCGAGGGATGGATACGAGGAGGAGGATGGGGAGGACGGTGTGCCGAGCGCGTCTGGGTCGGGTGGATTGGATCTGAAGGCGCTGTGCGTGCGTCCGGGGAAGGCGTGTTGGACGCTGGCGGTGGACGTCACGTGCGCGTGCGACCGAGGATCGATGTTGGACGCGCTGAGCGTGGCGGTGCGCGCGGCGCTCGCGGACGCGAAGATTCCAAAGGTGACTATCGCGGGGGTCGGTTCGGACGGTGAGGGTGGGGAATTGGAGATTGATGATGACCCGGATGAGTGTTCGCGCGTCGACGTGTCTCGATGCGGCGTGGTGGTGACGACGACAAAGATTGGTCGACACGGCGTCATCGACGCGACGGATGAGGAGGAAGAGTGCGGCGAGGCGTCGATGAGCGTCGGTGTCGATCGAGACGGGATGATGTGTGGGGAGTTTGGCGTCGGAAGGGAGAATTTAGATCGAGGAACCGCCATCGCGATGCGTTTGTTGGCGTGTCGCGTCGGCGCCGAGTTGATTGAAAAGATGGACGCGTGTCTCACGACAGCCATCGCGAGCGGCGACGAAGATCTCGACGAGGACGAGGACGATCGCGTCATGGTGGTCAGACTGCCTTCGAAACGCTCGATGTAATATATATTTGAAACTTTTACAATCGCCGCGACGAACAGGCGCGGAGACACATGCGCGTGTGGTACCTATTGGTGATTACCCCGAGGTCTTGCTCAGGCGGTACCCTCTCCGTCCATCGAAAGGGCGGACGGATCGTCGAGCACGGCGGCGTTGAAATCGTGGAAATCGTAATCCGTGTCGAGATCGTGCGGAGAGAAATCCGCGGGCGCTCTGAACACCTTCTCGGGACTGTAGCCCCACAGATTTCTCACGTGAGACGTGTACAGACACGCGTATCGCTCGACTTGAAACGCGAAGCGTGAATTTTGCGAACCCGCCTTCATGAGTTGTCCCCAGACGTAGTGAAACCCGCGGTGGTACTCGCGCATGCCCTCTCGGTGCGCCGTGCGCGCGGTGGCGGACAACTGTCTCGCGCGTTCGAGCTCTTCCTCGTTGGAGGAGGAATCGTTGGCATTCGCGGCGAGCCAGGCGTGGCGCGCCACCTGGTCGTCCAACGCGTCTCGTACCGTGCGCAGACTTCGCAGGGCGTGCGGTTTCTCTCTGTGTCTCTCGAGACACTCGATCTCGTGCGCGAGCTCGGGAACAACGAGCATCGTGCGCCAGTCGATTTCTTTCTTGGCGCGTAAAATATCGCCGTAAATGTGATCGCCGACGTAGAGCAACCTCGAACCGACCTCGATGCCGAGCATGGCGTGAAGATGCGTGTACGAACCTCCCTGGTACACCTTGGCCGGACCTTTACCGGTCGCGCGCAATCCACTCGCGAGCGCGCGCTTGTGCGTGACGTCGGACACACTGCCTATGGGGGTCAACGGTGCGCCGTTATCCGTGTTGTGCAACAGTCCCGTCGCCGTGTCCACTTCAAAAATGGTCGCCGAATCGTTGGCGAAGAAGCCCGGTTTCGCCGAACCGGTGATGACGACGTCGAACAGACCGAGCCATTCCAAAGTCTTGGCGTCGCCGACGTTGTCGTCGACGAGATAATTCATCACGACGTTGGTGTAATCCCACAACGAATTCGTGAGCAGAAACACTTGTTTGCCGCTCGCGCGCATGGCTTTGAGTAAAGGCACGAGACCGTCGTCTTTGCTGATAAATTTTCCAGGATCCGCCGCGACGGCGTGTTTCAAGCTTCCGTCACGATGACACAGATCTACCGACGCTCGAATCTCGTCGAAAATTTGTATGAAGGATTTTCTCTCGAAGAACGCGGCGTGCTCGCCCGAATCCTTCGCCTCGACGAGCTGCGAGAACAAGTACGCCTCACCCATGGAAAACAGCGTGTCGAGCGCGTTAAATTCCGGTCCATCAAAACTTTGTCGCTTACTCGTCTCGCAATACGTCGCCAATCGCTCCTCCGTGTCCAAAGCCGTAAATCCGTGATACGCCACCTTGACGTAATTGTGTCGATCCATCTTTAAAATATTCCCTCGCCTCTTATCCACGATCAATCCTCGCACCATGTAGTTGGGATCGAACTCAAATTTCTCCATCAACGCTCGCGGGTACCCGTACTCGCCCACGAGCTTTTTCACCGTCTCGTTGTACGACATCATCTCAAACGTCTCCGGCTTGTACATGGCCAAGGTGTAGTCCATGTCGAACCCGATGGCGTCTATCCGCTTCATATTCAAACTACGATTACAGAACACCTTGGTCGCCGCTCGATCGTTCCTCTCCGCCTCATTCGTCGTCGACCAATGCTTCAACTCAGCCGACGCCGCGGCGTTGAGATTCGACACGTGCGTCCGCGCCTCCGTCATCGTCCTCGCGCCTCGCCCGCGTCTCGCTCCCCGCGGCGTCGTCGCGCTCACCGCGCTCACCGCGCGCGTCCTCGACGTCGACGTCGACGCGTGAATTCGCCCTGAAATCGTCCCTCCGCGCGCGTGCGTCCCTCTCGCGTCCGGTCCCACCGTCGGCCACGCTCCCGCGAGAGTTTCCCTTCGCGCCGCCGACGACGCGACCTCTCGCCTCCAGGTTTGTTCCCCATCGCATTGTCGCCTCGTGACCTGCCTCGTCGTCCACGACGCCGTCGTCTGCGCGCACCCGCGCGTGGACGACGGCGCGGACGCCGCGGCGAACGTTCTCGCGAGCGTCGAGCGCATGTCGACGCGACGGCGCGCGCGCGCGCGTGACGCGTGGGAATTTGTCCCGGTAACGACTCGCGCGGGAACGGGTTCGCGCGAGCGCGCGCGCGCGATGCCGACGCGCGCGGAGGCGCGGGCGCGCGCGCGAGGAGTTGTGTCGTCGATTCGCGCGCGCGGAGGCGCGGTGATGGACCGAGGCGCGCGAGAGAGCGCCGCGCGCGTGGGAATGACGCTCGAGCTCGGCGTGGGCGCCCGCGCGCGCGTCACACGACGACGGAGGTGGACGACGAGCGCGGCGCGAGGAGACGCGGCGGGAGGAGACGCGGGTGAATGCGAGGGATGATGCCCGCGCGCGCGACGCCGCGCGCGGGCGCGACGTCGCGCGCGGTGGTTCGGGGACGGTCGAGCGCGTTCGCCACGTCACGGAGGGGGCGCGGAAGCGGGAGGAGCGCGAGGGCGACGCGAGTGGGAGACGGCGAGCGAGGACGCGCGGTGATCGGTCTCGTCGCGCGCGGTCGTTCGGTCGTCGCGTCTCGCGCGCGGTGGTCGACGACGACGACGGTGAAGGCGAGAGAGTGGCTGGGACGCGCGTCCTTATCCGGGACGACGACGGCGAGAGCGGCGGCGACGATCGCGACGACGAAGGCGAGCGAGGACGAAGAGAGCGAGAACGCGTATTTTAAAGCCGGTGACACGAGTCTGGACGGGAAGATACCTCCGCCGCCGCGCACGAGTAATCTCACCGACGTGTTGCCGTATTTGTTCGCCGTGTCGCTCTCGCGAAGGGGCACGGCGTGGCGTTTGGCGGCGGCGTTGACGTTCTTGATGATACAGAAGAGTTTTGGATTAGCGGTGCCGATATTGTTCAAGGTGGCGGTCGATCACTGCACGACGGCGGCGGCGGCGAGTGGGGCGATGGCGGCAGAGGCGGCGCGCGCGGCGGCGATGGCGTTGGTGGCGAGCGGAGCGCTCAAGGCGATGAGCGGCGTCGCGACGGAACTGCGGACAGTGTTTTTCACTCCTGTGGCGCAGGCGAGCGGAAGACGAGTGGCGCTCGAAGTGTTTAATCACGTGTTGAGTTTAGATTTGAGTTTTCACCTCGAGCGACGAACGGGGGCGTTGCAGAGAATCATCGATCGAGGCACGCGGTCGGTGAGCATGGTGTTTCGCGCCGTCGTGTTCACGTTCCTTCCGACCGCGATCGAGCTCGCCCTCGTGTGTGGATTGCTCTGGCACGCGTTCTCGTGGCATTTCGTCGTCATTGTTTTGACGACGTTCGTGGCGTATGTGTGGTGGACGATGCACATGACGGGCGTGAGCGCCGAAAAGAGAAAGTTGGCCAATCACATGGACGGATTATCGACGGGTAAGGCGGTCGACGCGCTGTTGAATTACGAAACGGTCACATTTTTCGGTAACATCGATCTCGAGAGTCGACAGTACGATAAACTCTTGCGCGGATATCACGAAGCGGCGCTCGGAAGCGAGCGAGCGTCGAGTCTTTTGAACGCCGGCCAGGCGGTGATTTTGGCGGGAGGAATGACCACCATACTGTCGTGCGCGGCGTTGGGGGTGTGGAACGCGGATCCGACCGGTGGATTGGTTTCGCGCGTGGGTGACTTAGTCATGGCGAACGGTTTGTTGCTTCAACTCTGGGCGCCGCTTCAATTTTTGGGATTCTTCTATCGCGAATTGCGACAGTCGCTCGTGGACATGGAGGCGATGTTCGACATCATGGCGACGGAGACGAAGATTCCGGACGGTGACGTCGACTTGCCCGCGAAAGTGGGCGGTGCGGAACTAGAGCTCGATGATGTCACCTTTAGGTACGGCAAAGGTCGCGACGTGCTCAAGGGTGTGTCATTGAAATTGAAACCGGGAGAATCCGTCGGCATCGTCGGTCCGAGCGGTTCGGGGAAGAGCACTTTGCTGAGACTCATTCTGCGCGTGTACGACGTGACGAGCGGGAAGATTTCCATCGACGGGCACGACGTTCGTGATTTACGACTCGATTCTCTTCGAGAATCCGTCGCCGTCGTTCCGCAAGACACCGTCTTGTTCAACGACACGCTCGACCACAACATTCGGTATGGCCGACCGGCGGCGAGCGATGAAGAGGTTGCCCTCGCCGCGAGCCGCGCGCGATTGGACAAGACCGTGGAACAAATGCCGAAGGGTTTAGGCACCATGGTCGGAGAACGCGGCGTCAAACTGAGCGGCGGCGAGAAACAACGCGTCGCCATCGCACGTGCGTTTCTCCGCGAGCCGCGCATGTTGGTGGCAGACGAGGCGACAAGCGCGTTGGACACGGCGACGGAGCAAGGCATCCTCGAGAGTCTCGAGGACGTCGCCAGAGGTCGCACCGCGGTCTTCGTCGCCCATCGCCTCTCCACCGTTCGCTCGTGCGACCGAATCATCGTGATGGAACAGGGTAAAATCGTCGAGGAGGGCACGCACGCCGAGTTACTCGACGGAACGAGTCGTGGCGAAAAGGTTGGCATGTACGCCGCGATGTGGAAGGCGCAGGCGCAGGAGGAGGAAGAAAAAGAGAATAAGCCCAAGCCCGACGACGTCGTCATCACCGCCGGATGAGCATTGTTTTTATTGAGATTCATTTATTTTACATTGCGAGCGCGTCGCCAGTAACCTCGTCCGTACTCGGCAAATAACTCTTCGCCCGCGTCGATGTCTCGAAGCGCCCGTAGCGTCGCCCTTCGCTCGGCGACGTTCTTTTCAAACTTTACGTTTCTTTGAAAAGCCGTTCCTTCTGAGTCGTTCACGTATCTTCCCAGATACCCGTAATGTCTCTTCGCGTCGACGTGCACGTTGAAATGCATCGCCATGACGTATTCTTTGTCATCGTCTCCAAGTTTCAGCGCGTCCGCGAGACTGAGCACGTCGCCAGAGTAACTCGCGCCGACGACGAGCTCGCCGCGAGCCAACTGACTCCGCGCAAACAAACCGTACCCCGCGCCTTTGATCGTCGACGGTCCGACGCGCGCGCCGCCGGTAAACGACACCGAAGACGTCGCCGCGCACGCCTCGCTCGCGCTGCGCACGCCCTCGACGTCCAGCGGTGGGCGCGCGCGATTGAATGGAACGCCCGATTGGGACATCACTCTCGAGCAAACTTCGATTCAAACGCGCTGAGACACGCGGCGAACGCCGTGAGCGGGCCCAGTGGGTGCGCAAAGTCTAGCGTGAAGAGGTTGTCATCGACGCGTCCGAACTGCGCGAATACGCGCGGGTGACTGGCGTCGTCCCCGGAGACGTCGGCGTCATCTTGCGCCGCCGCGCAAACCAACTGGAAATTCTTCACGCTCGGACGCGTGACGCGACCGTTAAAATTCAACACGTACGCTCGACACGACGCGTTCCACGCCGGACGCGCGCTCTCGAGCTCGTGCGAGACGGTCGGTTCGTCGTCGGGTGCGGAACGCTCGGAATCGAAGAGCGACACCGCGAGCGAACGCGGACCGCCGGCGCCGAGCACGTTCACGGCGTAGCGAATCTCCGCCAACGCGCGACGCTGAGGAATTTCTTCTTCGTCGTCCGAATCGTCGCCCAGGTGACGCGGAAGCCCCCACGCGCGCGGTCGAGCGCCGGAGTCTAAGAGTTTGAAACGCGTCCCGATGAAATTCGCCTTGAGTTTACCGACGTAACTCGCGTGCGTTTCGTTGAGCGACCGCTCCGCGCCGTCGTCTCCGATCAAGTAATGCGTACACTTTGCTTTTTTACGCTTTCTCGCCACGAGAATCGGTACGGCATCCTCCAGAGTCGCAACCGTCGTCTCGCGTCCGTCTAAATACAGCACGTACGTCGGAAACGCGCCAAACGGACCCGGTTTTCGCAAGACGTGACACCGCACGTGCGTGCCATCGTTCGGCAGCGCGCGCAGCGTAAACGCACGTCTCGCACGCGCGTCGGCCCACGGTGGCAGAGGCGCGACGCGATCCATGACACCCCTCGTCTCGCGCCGCGCGCGCCCGGACTCCTCGCTCCTCGGACGCGGCGGCGCCGACGGCGTCCGCATCTCACCCTCACTCGCGCTCCTCGACCCCTCACCACCGCCCGAACCATCGCTCGCATCATCGCTCGCGTCTTCTCCCGACGGATGCACGGGCGCGGAATCCCGCCTTCGCACGAAACTCACCCTCGACGTCCTCGGTCCGTCGTCTCGCCGCCGGCTTCGCGCCGAGGGTCCACCCTCCCCGTCCCCGCTCATCTCCCGTCCCCCACCGCTCCGCTCACCGCGCGCGCGCGACAGAGGTTTCATGTACGACGCCTGTTTTCTTCCGCGTCGTCCCTCGCCCGCGTCCACCGTCGACATCACCCTCCGTCGCGACGATCTATTTTTACGCTCGAGCGCCGACCCACCGGCTCGTTCGATACGAACCGTCGTCGCGTCCCCACGTCGCGCGCGCGTCTCTCTCACCGTCTCTCGCGCGCGCGATCGACGCGTCGATCGATCTTCCGTCGTTTCCCTCTCGCTCGTTCGATCGCCGGTCGTCGAGCGTCGCCCAGTCGCGCGTCCCCGTCGACGAGGGAAAAAGCGCGTTCGCGTCCCCACGGGGACGTCATTTCGCCCCCGATCGATCATGGCGTCGAACGACGAGCTCAGACGACACGCCGCGTACCTTCTCGCGTGGTGCGGGGCGATTCGAGTCTCCACGTACGTCTTACAGTTCGCGCTCGGGGCGTCGGAGGAGGCGAACGCGTGAGAAGACGACGAACGGGCGCGCGACGAGGCGAGGATCGAACTCGAGGTGGATCGAACCAAGGACGAGTCGTGGAGACGATGGTGACCACGCACGGGACGGTGTGGACGCCGCGAGGGGCGTGTGGGGTGGAGTGCGCGCGACGAGCGGTGGGAGGGGGGTCGTCGACGGCGGGCGTGGCGTTGGTGACGGAGTACGAACACGAGGCGAGCGAGGGCAGACGCGCGGGCGGCGCGCGGGCGTTCGGCGTCGACGTCGATGAGGGTACGGGAGAGGTGATGATTCGAGAACTCGGTGCGTTCGATGGAGACGCGAGTGGGTCGTCGATCGGGGCGGTGTTCGAGGCGCGATGGAGCGCGAGGGAGGGCGACGACGAGCGATGCGCGTTCGTCGACGCCGACGGGTTTTTGACGCTGGCGCGGGCGGAGGAAACGTACGGGGAAGGAGGCGGTGCGAACGCGCGTGGGATCACGTTTCACGCGCTCGATAAGGTGCACTGCGGTGGGGGAGGTTTGGGAATGGCGACGTGCTTGGATTGGCGAGCGGACGGCACGCTCGCGGTGAGCGCGGCAGATGGAAGTTTTCGCGTCGTCAGAGAGGAAACGTCCTCAGTCGAGGTCGTGGACGCGATCGAGGGCGCGCACGATTTAGAGATGTGGGCGGTGGCGTTCGATCTCGCGCGCGCGGACGTTTTGTACACGGGCGCGGACGATTGCGCGTTCAAGGTTTGGGATTTAAGAGCCGCGTCGAGGGCGACCGTGGTCAATCGAAAGACGCACGGCGCGGGAGTGACGTGCGTCTCCCCCTCGCCACACGACGACACCATCGTTGCCACGGGTTCTTACGACGATCACGTGCGTCTGTGGGACGTGCGAGCGCTGAAATCGCCCGTGAGCGAACTCAACGTCGGCGGCGGCGTGTGGCGATGTCGATGGCATCCGACGAGACGCGCGCTCGCGTGCGCCGCCATGGGCGGAGGTGCCGCGCTCGTCGACGCGAACGACAACGCGTTGCGTCTGGATTACACGTACACCGAACACGGCTCGATCGTGTACGGCGCGGATTGGATGCGTGTGAATGACGAGAAGGAAGTCTTGGTGACGTGTAGCTTTTACGACAAGATGGTGCGGTGTTGGAGCGCTCCATCCGCCGCCGAGTCATAGCGGATACAAGTTGTGATATTACAGCGTGGTTCGCGCTAAATTACAAATTTACTACCGTGCGCGCGTGTCTAATGTTCCGTCGCGTCACGGCGTCCTGTTGAGCTTCTCGAGTTGGTCCACGCGCTTCTTCACGCCGACGAACGCTTCCTTGAACACGTTACTCACGCGCTCGGTGAGCGACGAATTCTCGACGTCTTTCTCGTCCAACGAAATCTCTGAGAACGCCGCCGCCGTCGCGTCCGCCCCCGTCGCGCTCGCCGCCGCGCTCGAGGATCCAGCGCCGTCCGAGGCTTCCTTTTCGAGTTTCATCTGCGCCCGGACGTACTCTCGCGACGGCAATCGCAGCGCCGCGGCCCATCCGGCGGCACGTCCTCTCTCAAACTCGTCACTCGTCGCTCGAAGCGCGTCTCGCAACGCATTCTTCTCCGCCTCCTCGTCGCGTCGTTCGTCAATCATCTCCTTCGCGCGCTTCTCCGCCAATCCCAACGCGTCCACGACGGATTTCCGCTCCTCCTGCACCCGCGACCGCATCTCTCGATATTTTATCTTCGTCTCCTCCAACTCCTCTCGCAGCGTCTCGCGCTCGTTCACGAGCGACAGCACCTCTCGCAAGACATCTCGCGCGCCGACGTTTGCGTCGGCGTCCTCGCCGCTCGCGATGTTCAAAGCCTCCGACAGCGATCTCACGAGAGATTCCCTCGTTTTCCGCAGTGCGACGTCCTCAACATCGCGCTCGCTCGTTCTCACCCGCCCTTGACGTCGAGTCGACGTCTTCTCTGCGCCCGCTCGCGTCGTCCCCGTCGCGCGCGTCTCGTCTCCAGTCATTCGTCCCAACCACTCGGCGCACCTCTCGCTCTCGCACGCGCGCGCCACGTCCAACGCGCGCTCGCCCGCGGCGTTCAAGAGGGTCAAATACGCCCTCTCCGGCGGATGCTGCGCGAAGACGCACGCCTTGACCACCTCTTTCGCGCACGACAGCGCGTCGCTCGCGCAGCTCAAATGCAAGAGCGTGTTCCCCTTGTCGTCCGCGATGGTGCACGGCACGCGCTTCTCGCGCAACAGCGCCTCGAGCGCGCGCACATCGTCCAGCGCGCACGCCCGGAACGCCTCCTCCGCGGCGAGCGAGAGACCGCCGTCGGTCGGGCGCGCCATGCTCTCGCGCGCGCGCGTCGCGCCCACGTCGCCCAATCGACGCGCCCGCGCGACGCCGCACTCTCGGACGCGCGCGTCGAGTGCGGACGACGCGAGCGAGCGACGAACGCGACCGAGATGACGAGCACGAATCCGTTCGCGCGCGCGGACGCGTGGCGGGCGCACCCGCTGCTGAATAAGCCGTGGCCGCGCGCGCTCCCCGGGTTCTTCCTCGGCGCGGGCGCCTTCGCGGCGTACGTCGCCGTCGACAAGGCGCGCGCGCGCGCCAAGGGAGGGGGCGATAAGGGCGCGCACTGAGCGCGCCGGCGTCTTCGCGTCTCCGCATCGGCGACGACGCGCGAGAGAGCGCGAGAGCGAGCGCGAGAGCGCGATGCGATCGCGCGCGCGGGTAGGGTCACTCGACGACGATGTCGACGCGCGGCGTCTCGACGCGCGCGCGGAATTCCGCGCGAGAGAGCTCACATTGTAACAGTGCCGTAGTAGAATCACGACGTTCGCCCGTCGCGCGCGCGCGACGTCTCGACGCGGCGTAACAACGATGGGCGTTGACCGAGCGCGCGAAAACTATTTTCAGTCGCGAGAGCGCGTCGCGCGCGATGCGCTGGCTCGAGCGCGAGCACGACGCCAGGCTCGACGCCGCTCGACGGAGAGACGCGTCGAATCGAGAGACGCTCGTCGCGCTCGCGGCGAACGCGCGCGACGCCGCGCTCGCGAAAAGACTCGAACGAATCGACGATGAATTTAAATGCGCCTCTGCGCGCGACGATTCGCGAGTGGGCGCGACGCGCGACGACGACGCGGAGGCGCGGGAGCGAGGGAGACGCGCGAGGGAGACTCGGGAGGCGATGCTCAACCGCGGGCGAGACGCGAGCGAGGCGTCGAGGCGCGAGGACGTCGAGGCGAGGGCGAGAGCTCGCGAGCTGTCGACGCGGGAACGCGCGAGGGAGAGCGACGAGCTCAGAGCGTTGGCGCGTCGATTGGCGGCGTTGGAGACGAACGCGGCGCGAATGACGCAGATAGAGGAGAAGAAGTTGATGGAAAAGTTGGAGCGCGAGCGTGAGCGCGGGTTGGACGCGGAGATGGAGCGGGAGAGACTGAGCGTGGAGGCGCGAGAGTACGAGGAGAGACGCGCAAAGGAGAGACTC
>Ga0066861_10000323_pt1 | contig 14451 bp, 11 predicted proteins | sample ETN02SmetaG_3_FD_66434 | JGI IMG/M metagenome (GOLD analysis project Ga0066861, IMG submission 66434) | Marine microbial and viral communities from oxygen minimum zone, Eastern Pacific Ocean - ETNP2014F10-02SV257 | ecosystem: Environmental > Aquatic > Marine > Oceanic ... | reverse complement strand
TTTTTTTGTAAAACACAGCGTAGCGGCACTATTTCTTTTCTCTTCTACTCGTCGTCGTCGTCATCCATCGGTGTCGGCGTCGTTTTTTTCTCTTCGTCTCGCACGAATTGAATCGAAAAACTCCCCGTCGTCTCATCCTTTTGCGCCTTGAAATTATCCAGACTCAACCCAAAGTTCCCGAGCAAAGAGTTCCCCAAATCTTTCATCTTCGACAGCATCTCCTCCTTCATCTCCTCCCGCCGTCGCTCCACCACCGGCCGTAAACGATCCGCCGCCCGTCTCGCGCTCGCCTCCTTCGGCGCCAACGCGCGCGCGCGTTCGTAATCCTCCAACGCCCCCTCGAGCTCTCCCACCGCCTCCCGCGCGCTCGCCCGACGCACGTACACCTTGACGTACGCAGGATCGATCTCGAGCGCGGCGTCGCAATCCTCGATCGCCTCTCGATGCTTTCCGAGTCGCGTCAGACACGCCGCGCGGTTGGCGAAACACGCCGCCGCGAGAACGTCCACGTCCGCGCGCCCTCCGTCGTCGGCGTCCACGGACGACCGATCGACGAACGAACCATCGGGACCGCGCGTCGTCCTCTCCTCCGCGCCGACGTGCGCTAACGCCTCGGTGTACGCCTCGCGCGCGCGCTCGAATTCACCGCGCGCGAACGATTCGTTCCCGCGCGCCTTGGCCGCCTCCGCCTCCCCGCGAGGCGACGTCGAGAGCTCCGACGCGTCGCACCGATGCGCCCCTTCGTCCTCGTCCTCGCGCACGAGCTCGAGGGCGACCATGACGCGACGCGCGACGAAATCTCTCGCCTCACAGTGCGAATGGTCGCGTCGACATCATGAGCGACCGCGCGCGCGTCTCCTCGACGCACGCGGAGAGCGCGTGCGGGGATCTGGCGAGAGACGATGACGTCGAGCGGTCGCTCGCGCGCGTCGAGGTGCGACGAGAGGACGACGCGATGAGAGTTTCTTTCGCGCAATCGAACGATTCTCCGAGGGAATGAATGAATGTCTCCGCATCGACGACGACGCGCGGTACCGCGAACGGGAAAGACGTGAGACTGACGCGCTGTGGTCTTTTCATTCACTCGCGCGCAGAACGGTGACCTCGAACGCGCGCTCGAACGCGCGAGACGACTCTTGACCTCGCACGGGACGACGACGACGCGAGGCGGCGTCGGCGGCGGCGCGACGTATTCGGTACCTCTGAGCGCGCGACGCGGTATGATCGAGGAAACGGAGCGTGGGATGGCGGAATTTCAAGTCGTGTCTCGCGCCCCGATGCGCGTGGTGGCGCTCGGACGATCTGGGGTCGGGAAGAGTCACGTGTTGAACCAACTGTTGCGCGAGCTCGCTTCGAGGGACGCGCCGCCGCCGAGCGCACGAGAGGAGGAAAGGATGACGACTCGATGGCCGGCGGAATCGTTGACCGTCTCGAGCGTCGTCGCACACGATGAACGCGCGGAGGAGGAGGCGGCGGATCATGTGCGAGCGGTGGAGGACGGCGACGGGCGGGGCGGGACGGCGTTGGAGGAGGACGCGCGCGCCTTCGCGCCGCCGCCGCCGATGGACGCGCGGACGAGCGGGGAGGTGTACATCCCTCGACACATGCGCGGACAGGCGATACGAGGGGATGCGGCCAAGTTTTCCGACGCGGACGCGATTCGGAAGAAGAAATTGAAGGAGGCGTCGAAGAGGACGAATAAAAAGGGTGGGCAAAAGGTGAAACCGAGTTACGTCTTGTACAAGGAGTTTCACGACGAACGCGCGAGGGAGAATGCGAAAAAAGAGGCCGAGGCGCGAAAGCGAGCGACGTACGAGGAGGCGATGAAGAATTATGAGATATCTGTTCGAGAGAAACCGTTCGATCCGCCGCCGGTGCCGGTGGATAATCTTTTGAAGATTCACGCGGACGCGCCGTTTTTACTCCCCGAGGGCGATCTCATGGATACCACCTCGGTGGCGTGTTCCGTGAGCACGTCGGACGCGTTCAGGGTGACGTTGGTGTATTTTAGCGAAGATGTCGTGAAGAGGCACGTGCACGCGTTGGATTACGCGAGCGACGCGGCGAGAGAGGCGGAGAGATTACGAGACAAATTGAGCGTCTACGCCGAGGCGTTCGTCGCGCGAGCAGCCGAGGCGCGCGGCGTGCGCGAAGTGACGCTCTTAGATTTAAAAGATTCCTCGAAAGAGGGCGACGTCGACCAAGACGATGTGTACGGATTACCCTCCGTCCTTCGAGTGGCGTGCGCGATGGTCGGCATCAATCCAAACATCGCGTCTCTCGCCTCTGTCGCCGCCGAAGACGTCGCCATCCCCGCCGAGTACGTCGCGCGTCTGGGGAAACGCGTATCGTTTGAATACGTCCCCGAAGGCGGCGGCGAGGTGGATTACACGGACGAAGAGACGTTTTTACGCGCGTTGCGAGCGACGAAACGCACGCTCGTGACGCAGATGCACGTGCCGTCGGCGTGTTGGGGACTCTTACGCGAGGTGCGTGTGGACATTCCCGCGCCGCTCGCCAAGCGCGGGTTGACGTTGATCGACGCCCCCGGCGCGGGCGACGCCGATCCCGCGCGAGATCGACACCTCATCGCCGCTCTGCGAAATGCGTCCAGCGTCGTGTGTTTGGGGGATTCGCGCGAGGTGACGGGAGACGTCACGCGCGCGCTGCACAAGAGCGGATTTCTTCAACAGTTGACGATTCGTCCGGCGACGCGACGCATAATCAACGCCGTGCAGGGCGATCGAATCTGGGGAAGCACGGAGACGACGCTTCGACTCGTGCGAGCGACGCTCAGACGAGAATTCGGACGAGAGGTGAGTTTGGAGTCGCTCGAGGGTGAAAATCCACCGCGAGACGCGGAGATTCGATGGGCCGTCGATCGCGTCATCAACGGGAATTCACTGCAATTGGCGACGACGAGACGCGCCGAGCTCTTGCGCATGTTGACGGATCAAAACGGTAGCGTTCGAGAGATATCGCCGACGGCGCGCGCCGTCATCGGCGTCGCGTGGAAATTTTTAGAATTTAGATCGTCGTGGGCGCGAGTCCTCGATCCCGAAGAGGCGGACGTCGATTCCGTCACCGGACACGGCGCGCTGTACGCCGAGCTCGCGCGACTGAAACGCGCGAGAACGTTAAAGTTTATCCGTCGCGCGACGAGACGCGCGCACGACGCACTGCACGCGTTTTGCGTCGCCGCCGAGCCGCTCAACGCGCTTCCGGAGAGCTCTGACGATTCTCTTCGAGGATTTCACGACGAATTAGAGTTTTGTCTCGGCGTAAACGGCGCCTACGCCGAGCGCCGCGCGTACGAGACGGCGTTATCCTTTTGTCGAGGCGTCGTCGCCGACGCGCTCAAGGATTCGATCGAACCGCTCGCCGAACGCGCCATCGAGGCGACGCGCGCGGACGTCTTGCGACGACGTCTCGCCGAGGCGGCGCGTCTCGGCGAGTCGCCGCTCGAGATTCGTTCGGCGGACGACGCCCGCGCCTTCATCTGTCGAGTGACGCGCGCGTTCAGCGATATCCTCTCGAACGTTCTCTTCGACGCGCCGTGCGAAGAGACGTCGTCGTCCAAGCCGACGGGTGGATTACGAGACGCGTGCGTCGCCTCGACGCGTCGATGGTCCGACGCGCTCCTCGCCGAGACGCGCGCCGAGGACGGCGACGGTCGAGGCGGCGAGACGGCGTTCGAATCCCTCGTTCGACGAACCATCATGGACCTCGGCGGGGAAGAGACCGATCCGAAGCGCGCGATGACGCGCGCGCTGATCGCGATGAGTCTGTCCAAGTTTACGTTGGGGTCGGGATTGAAAAAGGCGTACGCGCGTCCCGACGCGGCGCGGCGTCTGTGGACGGAGTGCGCGCGACGAGCCAAGGCTGAGCTCGCGACGCAGATCAAGGCGTTGACGCAGGGTTTATTCTGTGCGTACCACTCGAACGACGCGGACGACGTCGTGGGTGACGTCACGCGCGAGGGCGTCGACGCGTTCGCCGCCGAGTGCGTCGACGCCGTGGCGTACGCCGCGCGCGCGACGACGCACGCCGTCGTCGACGTCATCGAACGCGAGGCGAGGCGATGGTTCGACGAGCCCGCGTTCGCGGCGAGCGAAGACGCGCTTCGAGCGTGCGCGACGTGCGTGAAACCGTACGTGCAGAAACAAATCATGCCGGAATTTAGAGAGCGCGTCGCCAAGAGCCGAATGCTCGCCGTCATCGCGCCCGACGTCGAGGAGGCGCGCGCGCTCATGGAGGTGACGAGCGCGGTGTTGGGGGAGGAGGTGGGACCACCGCCGACGAGGATCGAAAAGACAAAGACCATCATCGCGCTCGCGGAGGTGGCGATGCGGCCGTACGAACTGACGAAGACGTGTCTGTCGAAACCCGGGGGCGCGGCGGATTCGGACGACGACGTGCGCGTGAGCTTGGATGAGTTTCCGATGCGGATTTACGCGCCGAGCGCGAAGGAAAAAGACGCGTCGACGACGCCGGAAGAGATGGCGACGACGCCCGCGCGAGACGCGCCGACCGAGGACGTTGCGCCGATGAAGACGGAGACGACGCCGATGAAGCACACGCACACGCAAACGGAGTCGCCGAACGCCGTCGCCTCGCCGACGCCTCGAAGCGAGATGGCCGTGCAGACGGAACCGACCGAGTTATCGCTCGCTGTGTCGCCGCCGAGACCGCGCGCGAACGAGCGAGAGACGTCCGAGATCGATCCTCCCGAGACGGTTGATCCTCCGCAGCGTTCGTCGTCCAAGTCGGACGTCACGGCGCGACCGCGCGACGACGACGACGAAGACGACGACGCGACGCCGGTTCCCGCGTCCGAGACGTCCACGGGCGCGAGAAAGAAGCGTAAAACTATGTGTGTGACGGATTTACACGCCAAAGTCGCGTACGCTTCGAGAAATAAACGACTCAGGTTATCCGTCACGCCGGCGGCGGCGCCTCCGGACGCGCTCACCGCCGAACTCCCGCTCGAGACGATGGTCTCCGAATCCGATCGACCGCGTCGTCCTCCAACGCGACCGCCGCGCACCGCGCGCGAGGACGCGTTCGATTTCGACAGCGACGTCGAATCGGCCGACCCGGCGCCGAGACCGAGACGCGCGAACGTCGACGCCGTCTTGGACGCGCTTCCGGCGAACGCGCGCGTCATCGATCCCGGCGGTTGCGACGCCGGTTTATCTCCTCAGAGCCTTCATCGGTTCCTTCCACCGCTCGACGAAGAAGACGACGATCAAGACGAAGACGACGACGACGACGACGAAGACGACGAAGACGGCGCCTTTCGAAGACCGCGCGCCTCGCCGTCGTGGATGCGAAAATTCGCCGACCCGACCAACCGCCGAGATTTCTCTCGCGGACATTAGCCATCGCGCGTGTACCATAGCAGATGACGATATCGACGACGACGCGTGCGCGTCACATCAACTCTCCACGCCGTCGTCGACGCCCTCGAACGTCGAACCGCGCGCGCGCGACGAGACGGAGACGTCGCGCCGCGTCCCGAAAAATTCACTTTTTTCACCCCCCCAACGACCTTTTATATTCGTCGTCACTCGTCGCCTCCTCGCGCGCGCGCGCGATGTCAGACGACCGAGGCGCGCGCGCGGAAAAGCGCGGTGGTGCGCTCACGCTCACCGTCGATCGTCCTCGCGCGCTGAACGCGCTCAATTCGGGCGTCATTGAATTTTTCCACGACGCGCTCGATTCGGGCGAGCGCGATGATTCTGTCGCCGTGTACGTCATACGAGGCGCCGGACGCGCGTTTTGTGCGGGCGGGGACGTTCGGGCGGTTCGAGAGATGCTCTTACGCGGTGACTCGTCGCGTGCGATCGCGTTTTTCGCGCGAGAGTTTGCGCTGAATGGACGCCTCGCGCGTCTTCGCAAACCGAGCTGCGCGGTGTGGAACGGCGTCGTCATGGGCGGCGGTGCCGGGTTGAGTTGTTACGCCGACGTGCGCGTGGCGACGGAGCGCACAGTATTTGCGATGCCGGAGTGCGCGATCGGGCTGTATCCGGACGTCGGGGCGGGATGGTTTTTAAACGGGCTGTGCGGGCACGCGACGGCGACGTATCTCAGTCTCACGGGGGCGCGCGTGCGGGGCGCGGCTTGCAAGGCGATCGGACTGGCGACGCACTACGTGCGGTTGGAGAGGTGGGAGCGTGATGTCGCGGCGCGGGTGGAGGCGCTGCCGGTGGGGGCGAGGGCGAGCGATGTCGCGGCGCGCGCGGCGGCGGGCGAGGAGGGAGCGGCGACGGCGAGCGACGCCGCCTCGGACCCCGCGGGGAGGTATTTGACGAGCGCGCGCGGACGAGAGGCGGTAGAGGAGGTGTTCGGCGACGATTCGATGTCCCTGGATGATATCATGGTGGAGATGAAGGCGAGGATCGAGCGCGCGACGAGCGAGGATGAACGCGCGTTTTTCGTCGAGGCGGCGGCGAGCGTGGCGAAATCGTCGCCGACGAGTCTCGAGGTGTCGCTCGAGCTCATGCGTCGGGCGCGAGGGAAATCGTTGGATTGGGTGTTGGCGATAGATAACGCGTTGATCGGGAAATTCATCCTCGCGGAAGATTTTCGTCGAGGCGTGGAGGCGGTGTTGGTGCGCAAGACGGGAGTGCCGCCGCCGGAAGGGTGGATGCCCAAGCGTCCCGTCGCGGATTACTTTCGAGACGTGCCGAAAGAGGATGCGAAACTATGAGAGAAAACTGATGAATATAGCAACTGATCGATCGATCGATCGATCGTGTGTATTAATACAAAGCCGTACTAGGTGCGACTCGCGCGCTCGCGCTCGCGTCTCACGTGCTCGATTTCACCGGCGCGCGCGCCGACCACTGCATGGAGGCTTCGTGCACCACGTCGCCGCCTTGCGTCCCCGTCTTCAAACTTCTCGCCGCCGTTCGCACCGCCTCACGCTTGGACTCTAACTCTGCAATCTTTTCCTGCGCCTCGAGTTCGATCGTCGCCGCTTCCTCTCGCAACGTCTCAGCCTCTTTCCGCTTGGCCTCGGCGCGCGTGTTCCTCGCCACCTCGTCCGGCGACTTCCCCGAGTGCACCACCCGCGACGCGTTCGCCGCGACGTCGAGATCGATCACCCCTCTCTCCGCGCACAGCGCGTCGATGGCGTTCAATCTCGCCTCGATCGCCTCCTCGACGCAAATATCATCAAACTCTCGCTCGGCGCGCTCCTCGATGGATTTCAAAAGATCCGCGTACAAGTCGTACAAAGGTTCGTGGTGCGTCGGATTCAATCCCGGAAACGCTCGAATAAATTCCTACATCGACGAACGCACATCGTCAGTCATCATTCGTCTCTCTCGCGCCCGTCGTCGCTCTCATCGCGCGCGTCTCTCGCTCGTCTTCCCGCCGCCGTCGTCTCGCGGGGGAACCAGCCAAAGTCTCGAGTCGTTCGAGCTCGACGCACCTGCGCCGTGGGAAGCTCCACGCACGCCCTCAGCGCGCCCGCGAACGACGCACGAAGTTCTCGCACGCGAACACCGGGCGCCGGCGCGGCCTCTTCCGTCGCCATCGGCGCGTCCGGCGCGTCTGAATCTTTCGAGCTCATTTGAAAATCACCACCGACCGCGTCGTCTCTCGCGCGCCGTCTCTCCCTCGCGAGCGCTCCCTCGCCCTCGTCGCGCGCGCGCGGTTCGGTCGGCGTCGAACGCGTTCGTCTCGGCGTCGTTCGGCGTCGCGTCGCGTCGCGTCGGCGAGTGCGGCGTCGCGTCGGCGAATGCCGCCCGAACGCCACATCGCGCGCGTCGTCTCGCCATGGCGCGACTCGAGCGCGAAGACACCCCTTTCGCGCGGAAAGAGGCGATGTGGGCGGTGGTGTTCGATCCAACGCGCGCGGACGTCGCCTTTGCGTGCGGGGCGGACGGGTACGCGTCGAGATTGAGGCGCGGGCGGGACGGTCGGTTTCGATGCGTCGAGCGCTTGGCGCCGCACGACCGCGCCGTGCGTCACTGCGCGGTGTCTCCGTGCGGACGCGCGCTCGCGACCGCCTCTTTCGACGGCACCGGGTTCGTGTACGCGAGACACGCGCGCGAGGCGTCGGATGGACGAGACGGGGACGGGGACGGCGTCGAGGCGACGGACGACGAGCGGTGGCGACGCGCGTGTTGCGTCGAGGGACACGAGAGCGAGGTGAAATCGTGCGCGTGGTCGCCTTCGGGATCATTGTTGGCGACGTGTGGACGGGATCGAACGGTGTGGATCTGGGAATCGCACGGGGACGATGACTTTGAGTGCGTGGCGGCGCTCTACGGACACGGCGGCGACGTCAAACGCGTGACGTGGCATCCCACGGAGGACGTCCTCGTGAGCGTGAGTTACGACGAGAGCGTGCGAATTTGGAAAGAGGACATGGACGGTGACGATTGGTCGTGCGTGCGCGTGCTTGGAGGGGAGGACGGGAAGGGTGGCGACGGACACGAGGGAACGGTGTGGTGCGCGAGTTTCGAGCCGAGGGCGCGAGACGACGGACGCGCGGGCACGCGGTGCATCACGTGCGGTGGCGACGGCGCGTTGATCGTGTGGAACGGAGTGGGATTTTGTAACACCGAGCTCGAGTACGGGACCAAGTTCGCGTGCGGACACGATCGAGCGGTGTTGAGTTGTTCGTGGGGGAAGAATGGGCTCGTCGCCGCGGGCGGGGGCGATAATTCCATCAGAATATACGGCGAAGTCGACGGCGAGTGGCGCCAGATAGCGCGCGCGGAAAACGCGCACGACGACGACGTCAATCACGTCGAGTGGTCGCCGCACGATTCGTCCCTGCTCATCTCCGCCTCGGACGACGGCACGATCAAGACGTGGCGGTTTCGCGCCTCCGAGGAATGAATTCGAGCGAAAGAAAGAAATTGTATCACCACCGTCCCTCGTAACACGCCCCGTCGATCGAGCGCACGTTCGAACACAACGCCAAACACTCATTCGCGTACGTGATCCCATTCTCTCCGCACACCGGCGCGTACAACGCCACGCACGCGCTCGCGCACGCGTAATCGGGATTTCGAAACCGCGTCTCGCCGTCGTCGTCGCACTCCCCCCTCGCCAGTACCTCATTCGCCCGTCCGGTGACCCCGAACAACCCTTTCGCGAACGCACAGTTCGCCCAACACGCGTTCGCGAAAGTCCCGATCGTTCGCGCGCACGTCGGCGCGAACGCCTCGCTCGCGCACGCGCGTCTGCACGCGCGCACGCGCGCCTCCGCCGCGTCTCCCCCCGTCGCCCGCACGGCCAGCGGCGCGAGCGCGTCCGCGGGAGGCGCCCGCGCGCTCTGCGCTCGCCTCACGAGATTCGCCAGGAGCGCCAGCGCGCGCAGGAACGTCCCCGTCGTCGTCATCGCGCGCGCCCGTGTGACGTTCGGCGTCTCCCTCGTGCCCACCCTCGACCCTCGGGAATCCGAATCGTCATCATTCATCACACGCGTCTCTCGCGCGCCCCTCGCGAGACTCTCGCCGGACTCTCGCGCGCGCCCGACGCTTGAAAATTCCCCACGGTCATTCGCGGCGCTCTCGCGCGCGCGCGTCCTCGAACGGGCGCGAGAGCCCGTCGGCGTCATCATCGATCGATACCCGCACGAGTCACGACTCGTCACGAGTCACGACACGGATCCACACCCGCGCGCGACGCCATCCATCACTCGTCGACGCGCGCGTCTCCGTCGACGTCGCCTCCGTCCTCGCGCGCGCGCGCGACCGACCGAACGAACGAATTTCACCTCGCATGCCCGTCGACGCGTCTCGCGCGAGACTCCCTCGCGCGCGCGGGGCGACCGAACGCGTCGTCGCGAAGGGGAACGAACGAACGCCTCGACCGAGCCGTCTCGACGCGCGCGACGACGACGACGAGGATTGGTTCTCGAGAGAGACTCGGACGGGTGCGAACGGTAAACCCGCGGTGCGCGCGCGGGGAAGACGGGATCCGGACAGCGCGTACGGGAACGGTCGAAGGGAGCGTCGAGATGATGACGACGACGCCGAGGGGACGCCGAGTAAACGCGAGCGCGGCGCGCGAAGTCTTCGAACGACGGCGACGACGGTGGACGCGGAATCGGCGATGAAGGTGATGGACGACGCGATCGATGCGGTGATCGTGGGTTCGATCGGGGCGACGTCGGCGGCGGTGAGAGCGTTGAGTCGAGGAGCGAGTTATTATTTAGGGGACGCGTTTGATTCGGCGGGACGCGCGAAAAAGGAGGACGACGGCGACGGTGATTCGTGGTTGAAGACGCCGAGGGGGAGAGAGGGCGTCGTCACGCCGAGAGCGATGCGTTTTGAATCCACGCCCGCGTCCGGGGCGACGACGACGGTGAGCGATGCGAGAGAGATTGAGACGTTGCGTCGACGTCTGGCGGAGGCGGACGCCGAGATTCGTCGCCGCGACGGCGTCGTCGACGATTTGAAACGACAAAACTTGGCCATTCAGCGACGACAGGCGGCGCGAGAGAGGAAATCGAGAGGGGACGACGACGAGACGCGAGCGCTCGTGGAGCAGCTTCGCGCGCAGGTGGAATCGTTGATGCGCGAAAAGGCGACGCTGACGAGAGAAAACGCGCGCTTAGCGAGAGAAAACGGCGACTTGCACGCCTTTGCGCGCGGCGCGTCGAGCGATACCGAGGAGTACGGCGAAGCGTCCGACGACGCGTCGTCGAGCGAGATTGGGAATTTGAATCCCGAGGAGATGATGAAATTGGAGCGGGAGATCGCCGAGATGGAGGCGTCGCTCGAAAACACCACGCTCGAGTACGCGGCGACGAATTCGAGCATGGATCGCTCGGACGACGCGCACTGCGAGTGAGCGCGTCGCGTTACATTAAATTAATTGTGACCACTCGTTGTATTATACACAAGGTTGTATGTTAATCCTAGGTAGCACGTCTCACTCGACGTCGACGGTGGACTCGTCGACGGTGGCTCCCAAGGAATCTCTACTCATCGACGCGATGTCCAGCGCCTGCATGTCCCCCTCGAATTGCACCGCGACGTCGATCGCGTCTTCGTCCTCCGCATCGAAATCTTCCGTCATGAAATCCGGTCCGACAATCTTCAACGCCGCGTCGACGGCGAGCGGCGTGAGCGCCATGGACAAGATGACGACGATGACGAGCAACTCGTCCAATCCCATGGGAAACAAAGACCCGGTCGATCCCGACGTCGCTTGACCGAAGATGACGAAGGCGAACTCTCCCCCTTGACACAAAAACGCGCCCGCGACGAGCGCTTCGCGCCACGTCAATCCCACCGCGGGTCCGAGCGCGGTGATCACCGCCGTCTTGCTCGCCATGAGCGTGACGGTCATCAAGAGGGCGATGGGCCACAACTCGATGAAGAGAGGTAAATCGATCGTCGTGCCGATGGTGACGAAGAAGAGGGATAAGAATAACCCCTTGAACGCCTGTAACTCTCGAATGATGGTGTGCGAATACGGGGTATCGGCGAGAATGATCCCGGCGAGAAACGCGCCGAGAGAATCGGAAAACCCGATGGCGCTCGACGCGAAACTAAACCCGAAGAGCACCAAGAGCGACATGGCGACGAAGACGTCGTTGGTGCAGTTCTCTTTGCATATCGCGCGAAACCCGAGCAATGCGATCTGTCGCCCACCGAATGCGAGCGCGCCGAGATCGAGAAACGACGTCGCCCCGCCCGCGGCGAGCATGGGGACGTCGACGCCGTCGCTCGCGCCCGCGCGCAGCGTCTGCAACACGGGCAACAAGATGATGAACGGCACGACGGCTAAATCTTGAAACAGCAGTAACCCTAAACTCGCCGTCCCGAATTTCGTCGTCAACATCTTCCGATCCGCCAAGAGCTGTAACCCGAACGCCGAGGACGAGAGCGACAGCGCGAATCCGATGACGACGGCTTCGAGCGCCGACGACACCTGCAACAATTCGTCGTGCCCCGGTTGCACGAATTCCAAAACCTTGGTCCCGAGCGCGTCCCCGGCGGGCAACAGCGCGGCGGCGAAGACTAAATTCACCAACAACACCTGCGTGAGTCCGAGTCCAAAGGCGTATTTCGCCAACGAGCTCAACTTTTTCGACGACAACTCCAACCCCATCTCGAATAACAGAAATTGAATCCCGAGTTCACAAAACTGATCCACCTCTTGGTTTTCGATGAATAATCCCGCGCGATTGAGCGCGAGTCCGATGCCTAAAAACCCGAGCACCGGACTCAGCTTTAATCTGCTGAATAACGGCACGATGACGACGACCGAGGCGAGCAATAACCCGACGTCGACGTCGACGGATTTCAAAACCTTGGTCCACTCTTGATCGTCGATGACCGCCCCCGCCTCAGCCTCGCGAGAGATGGTATCCGCGATGGATTCAACGAATAACGCCGGATCCTCCAGCGCGCGCACCACCTCACCCGTCGGTAACGTCTCCTCCGGCCTATCCCCGTTCACCAATCCCATGGCGTCCTGCGCCAAGGACACGCCGCGCTTGACGAAACTCAGCGGCGTCACCCCGCTCTCCGCATCGATCCGCGGTCTCAACGCCTCGAACGATCTCGCCGTCGCGTCCCCTATAAAATCCAACGCGTGCCCCACCCCCCCGTGGTGCTCCGCGCACTCGCGCGCGCACAGGTGCGCCGCGCGCGCGACGCCCGCCGCCGCCGCGCCGTCCCCGTCCCACGCGCGCGTCCGCGTCCCGCGCCGCGCCTCCGAGTCCTTCCCTCCTCCGCGCGTCGCCCGCGATTCCCCGCGCGCGCGAGAACGGTCGTCCCTCCCGCTCGTCGACGCTCGTCGCGACGACGTTCGCCGATCCATCGCGCGCGTCGTCGTCGTCGTCGTGTTCGTCGTCATCGTCATCATCACGAGTCGATGTGATGTCACGTGATGTCTCCCCGACGATGACGAACACGAACACGACACCGAACGACACCGAACGAACGAACGAACGAACGCGATCGACGCCCCGCGCTCCCGCGCGCGCCCTCCCGCGTCGCGCTCTCCCCCCGCTCTCCCGCGCCCGCGCGTCCGTCCCTATCCATCCACGACGGACCGGTCCCGTCGCTTTTTTTATCGTCGCGTCACCGCGCGCGTACCACATCGATCGTCTCGATCGAGAGTACGAGGCGACCGACCGGTCCCGTCGTTTTTTATCGTCGCGTCACCGCGCGCGCACCACATGGATCGTCTCGATCGAGAGTACGAGGCAAAGCGCCACGCGCGCGTTCGCGTTCGCGTCGACGTCACGTCTCGCGCGTCTCCACCTACACGGCATCGATGGCATCAGAGACACCTTCAGTACGGTGGTCTCTGGTGGTATACTCGTATACGCATCCGTATATACGCATGGGAGATTTTGTGTTTACACTACGTACCGTGTGTCCGTGTCCACGCATCGCGTCCACGCGTCCCCTCGCGACCGACCGACCGACCGCCCGCGCGCTGACGTGGAGGCTGGGACGAATGCGATGACGCGTTCGATCGCGCACACGTCGACGCGCGGTCGGTCGAGAGGGAACTCTGTGCGAAAACACCGTTCTCGTCGTTCGCGCGACGGTCGATCGAGGAGAGACATCGAACGCGTCGTGCGTGCCCACGCATTCATTCATTCATTCATTCATTCATTCCGAGAAAGGATAAAAAGATGACGGGGGACGTGGAGATGGGAACGACGACGACGACGACGACGACGACGCGACGACCGCGACGACGAGCGAACGAGGAGACGGAGCGACGACCGGAATCGTATTACGCGTCGTCGTATAACGAGTCGCCGATGGGGACGTTCGTGCGAGGGACGCGGGACGAACGCGCGACGACGTGGGGACTGCGAGGGTTCGTCCCGCCCAAAAAGTTTCGAGTGGACGCGTACGCGTACGCGCACTGCGAGGAGAGCGATGGAGAACGGGTGGAGACGAGGATGAATGGGGGGTGGATGTCTCGTCGAAGCGTCGATGGGACGCGAGAGATGACGTCGGGGAAGGAGGGGGACGGGGAGGAGGAGGACGCCGAGGCGCGCGAGAGGGGGGCGGGCGCGGCGAGACGCGAGGCGGAGACGCGGAGGAGACAGGTGGGAGGGATGACGAGTCGACCGAGTTGGGGGACGGGGATGATGACGAAAGCGGCGGCGTGTTGATCGGTGATGCGCGTCGAGTCGAGTCGAGTCGAGTCGTGTGGAGGTTGGGGCGCGTCTTCGAGCGCCGCGGAGAGTGTTCTACTACGGTGTTTATGTATTCAAATTCTTTCATTCTTTCATTCTTCAACGAACGCTCTCCCTTCATCGCTCGCTGTTTTCGACGCTCGATCGATCACGAGGAGACCCAGACGACGGTGAGATTGCCGCATCGAGGGGGATCGACGATGACGTCGCGCGCGGCGGCGCAAAATTTACGTTGCGTCTCGGCGAGCGCGTCGACGGCGCGCCGTCGTCCGCCGGATGATTTCTTGGACGAGGAGGATTTCCCGGCGGAC
>Ga0066861_10000322_pt1 | contig 14458 bp, 15 predicted proteins | sample ETN02SmetaG_3_FD_66434 | JGI IMG/M metagenome (GOLD analysis project Ga0066861, IMG submission 66434) | Marine microbial and viral communities from oxygen minimum zone, Eastern Pacific Ocean - ETNP2014F10-02SV257 | ecosystem: Environmental > Aquatic > Marine > Oceanic ... | reverse complement strand
CCAAGTTAGAGGCTTGTCATCTTCTGATGAAGGGGGCTTTAGAAAGTTTCTAGGTGATGCAGAGAGAAGGTACAAGGTAGCTTTTGAGAACACCCATACAATGGGTAGAGAGCCCATGAATAAGTTATGGGCGACATTGAAGATGTTGCCTATTTTTGCACTTCTTAGGGCAGATCGTTCAGTTTTTAGTCATGTAGCAAAAAGAGTAAGTGATCCTCGACTCAGGTTTGCTTTGAGTTTCCACCCACTTTTTGTTGGAGCAAACCCTTTTACTGTAACTTCAATGTGGGGCATTGTTTCTCATATAGAGAAAGAATTTGGAATTTCGACAGCATCTGGTGGGTTTGGTGGAATTGCAAAGGCTATGGGTAAAGTCATTCAGGAAATGGGGGGCACCATTAGTCTTGGTGAGGAGGTTCAGGAAATAATCGTGGAAGGGAGAGTTGCAAAAGGAGTTAGGTTGAAGTCCGGAGAAACGATTGATGCGGAGGTTATCGTTTCCAATGCTGACCCAATGACAACTTATTCTAATCTAGGAAAGCGTACACGAAAGAAGTGGTGGTCCTATGAAAACTTAACAAAAAAGAAATGGTCTATGAGTCTTTTTGTTTGGCATTTTGGGACAAAGGGTACCAAAGATTTATGGAGAGATGTGGGTCAGCACACAATTCTTCAGGGTCCCAATTATAAGGGAGAAGTGGATAAGATATTTTTTAATGGCGGCTTAGATGAAGATATGAGCCTTTACGTACATAGGCCGACACGAAATGATGCTACCGCGGCCCCTCCTGGGGATGATACATTTTATGCCCTTGCATGCGTTCCTAATCTGCAAATTGATCCTGATTTTGATTGGGCAAAAGACGCAGAGGGATATAAGGAAAAGGTTTTGAAAACGCTTGAAGCTAGACTACTTCCAGGCTTATCAGGGCATATCGCGGAGAGCTATTATATGACACCTTTGGATTTTAAAGATCGATACAATAGTCCATTTGGGGCTGGTTTTTCATTAGAACCCGGGATGTTTCAAAGTGCTTGGTTTCGTCCTCATAATATCTCTGAAGAAATAAAGGGACTTTTTTTGGTGGGAGCTGGAACACACCCTGGCCCAGGGGTTCCGGGTGTCCTGGCTTCCGCAGAAGTTGTAACAAAACTTATTCCTAGTATTGATGTTGAGGAAAATAACGGAAAACTTTCAATAAATACGGATACTAATATTAAAGAAAGTTTGGCCGCCGAATGACCTATAAGAAAGATCTAGAGTCTTGTAGGGATTTAATTAAGACTGGCTCATATTCATTTTATGCAGCTTCAAGATTATTGCCAGCACGTGTGCGTGATCCAGCTATTATTCTTTATTCATTTTGTAGACTTGCAGATGATGCTATAGATAACTCAGTTTCTAAGAAAAAAGCTTACCGCACATTAAATAGGCGCCTCGATTTAGTATATAAGGGCAAACCTTTGGATACTCCATTTGATCGCGCTTTTGCTGGAATGGTGGATAAGTTTGAGCTCCCAAAGGCTCTTCCGCAAGCACTTTTGGAGGGTATGAAATGGGATGCCGAGGGAAAGCAATATCGGAATCTGTCAGATTTAAGGAGTTATTCGGCAAGGGTTGCATCTGCCGTTGGAGTAATGATGTGCGTAATCATGGGGGCTAGAAATGAGCACGTGCTGGCAAGAGCATGCGATCTTGGTGTGGCAATGCAATTAACAAATATTGCTAGAGATATTGGTGAAGATGCAAAAGAAGGGAGACTTTATATTCCTCTAGATTGGTTTGCAGAAATGCAAATTACCCAGAAAGAATTTTTTGAAGAGGCGTACGCAAGTTCTTCTTTAGCTTCAATTACTGAGAGATTATTGAAAGAAGCCGATTTTTTATATAAAAGAGCTACCCATGGTTTGGCTGGTTTGCCAATTTTTTGTAGACCAGGAATATTTTCTGCACTCCATATTTATTCTCGTATTGGTAAGCATATTGCTACGGCCAACTACGATAGTGTTAACAAACGAGCTGTAACTTCTAAATCTGAAAAATTGAGTTTATTGATGTACTCTTTAGCTGAGTCCGCATCGGTAACGATATTTCCTAACCACCCTTCAATAAAAGCTCCGGCATTAGACGAGGTAAAATTTTTAGTTGAAGCAGCTGCTTTAGATAATCAAAGAATACCTATAGATAAGCCTTTAAAATCTGATATAATTTTTGATGTTTTGACTGATTTAAAGAAGAGAGATCTAGAAATTTCAAAAACAAGTACTTAGGTAACCTTCATGAGTTTTGGATTTTTCTTTATATTTTTTGCTGCATGCTGTGCAACCGCTGCCACAGGAAATTTGTTTCCGACGGGGCAATGGTATGCAGGTTTAAGAAAGCCTTTTTGGACCCCTCCAAATTGGATTTTTCCAATAGCTTGGACAGTGCTTTATATAATTTTATCATATGTGGGAATGCGAGCTGCTCTTAGAGTCGATGGGCAGGTGGCTTTGGCTTTATGGGCATTGCAAGTCTCATTAAGTACACTTTGGACCCCTGTATTTTTTGGCTTAAAGAAGATGGGAACAGCATTTGTGGTAATGAGTGGTCTTTGGTTTTCCGTTTTTGCAATGGTCATTTCCTTTTGGAAATTAGAAGCAATCTTAGGAATACTTTTGTTACCATATTTGGTTTGGGTATCTTTTGCGGCGGCACTAAATTTTTCTGTATGGCGATTAAACCCGCATGAAATTCCAAGAGATCTGAGCAGTTAAGCATTAGAAGTCAACCTCTCTTTCTTGGCACCCTTAACGCAAGCATTGGTTTGATTAAAGGATTAGCAAATCTATTTAAATCAAGGGCTTCATGCACACCTTCAACTTCTTCTCCTTTTATCTTTGTTTTAATTTTTGATCTTGAATAGAAAGGGGCATCTAGCATGTTCTGTATTTGTTTAGGCTTGAAATCATTGTCAGATCTTGTTTCTCTTCGAACTTGCCAAAGTGATCTAGAAAATTTAGTTTTGGGAATGTCGTTTAACATGTTGATATTGCCATCATTATTAAATTCCAAACCTAAATCTAAGTCTCCACCCTCTCTTCGCTTGGCATCATAAAATGCCATGGCACCATTTTTGCCTATTAATCTTGACCATGTCCAATAACTGAAGTCATCTTCTAGAGCTCTGGTGCCAAAATTTCCGTCTAGGTATCCATGCCCGGACCATTGCCAGCCTGGTACATTTAAGTCAACTTGAATTTTGGAGATTGGGGCAAAGGGACGCCAAATATGTGATCCATCATCTTTTAGTAAAACTTCAATGTCGGTAATATATTTTGGTTCTATTATTACTTGGCCTTTAAGTCTACTCAAATGTGGAGTGGTTAATTCATCTATATCCACTACAAGTTTATTTCTATCCCAGTTAAAACTGCTGGGGCCAACTTGAAATTTATTGTCCTTTATAAGTACGGCGGGCTCACCTCTTTCTGTCATAGTCCACCGGCCTTTGTGGCCATAAGTTGCTACATTAATGCAGCAATGGTCATGAGGGTTTTTCCGGCCATACCAACGATACCAGGGAGAAAAAACTGATCCAATAAATGCTATTATCGAAATTGCTTTGGTATTATCATCGGAGATGCCATCTAAGTACCACCAGGCGTAGCCATTTTCTGGAACACTTAAGTTAAAAAAAGGTCTTTTAATATCATTTCTGCTGCGTGCTTCCCTGATGTTAGGGCCATAGGTACTCCAGGGCCTGGATGAACTCCTCCTCCTGCCAGATACAATCCTTTTGTTTTTAACTTTACCTTTGGGCGTCTGAAGGTTGAAAGTGTCTTTGATGGGCTCAGCCCGTAAATTGAGCCGTCCGAACCTGGAAACATTTTTTGAAACTCTGTTGGTGTTGTCAGATCCGAAATTTTTGGTGCTTGAAGAAATTCTTGCCCCATTTTTTTTAGTGTCTCGAAAGTTATTTTTTTGCATTTCTCAAACTCTTCTTTTTTGGTACTTTTGTTAAATTCTTTAAGGTTTGGCGGGCCATTCACAATGATTTCAAATCGCTCCTTACCTCCTATATTAGGGCTTATTCCTCTGTCTTGGGCACAGATATATATAGTTGGATCATTGGGCATTTGACCTTTTCCAATATCTTTAAATTCTGAAGTATAGTCAGAGTTGAAAAAGACATTATGAAGGGAAAGATTTTTCCCCCTTGGCTTTGATGAAAAAGACCAAACAAAAGCTGAAAGTGAACGGTCATTTACTCCTTTTCTATGTATCGCATTAGCTACGCCTTTGCCTAGCAAGCCCTTATAGATTGCTGCAGGATCTCCATTAAATACTATGTGATCGGTGCGATTAAAATTATCTAAATTATCGATAATCCCTTTAGCTACCCCATTTTCTATTTCAATAGTTTTGACTTCTGATAAATAGTTGAATTTCACCCCATTTTTACGCGCCAGTTTTTCCATGGCTATAGGTAGTTTATTCATGCCTCCCAGTATTTGCCAAACCCCACGAGCTTCAGCTTGCCATATCAAAGCTAATATCGGAGGAGCTTCAAAGGGTGAAGCTCCCACATATGTCGCATATCTTGCAAAAAGTTGTCGTAATCTTGGGTCTGAAAAATTTGCACTTAGGTATCCCCATAGGTTTCTATATCTAAATAAAATGCTTGATACATTCCTTTGATTTCTTAATACAACTCTTAACAAGGTCGATAAGTCGATCTTTGGAGAGCGCATTATTGGGGATTCAAAAAGATCGAAAGCAATTTTTGTTTGTTTGTAAAATTTTTCGAATTCTTCTGCTGATTTTTGGCCAGAAAAGTCCCTTATAGAGGATAGGTTTGATTCGAAGTCAGGCACAAGGTCTAAAGTGGAATTATCTGGCCACCAGTGGCGTGCTAACACACTTTGTTCTGATATAGTTAGGTGGTCTTCCAAGCACTCTCCAATTTCTTTAAAAAAATCATCAAACCAAGGTTTGAGTGTAAACACAGTAGGTCCTGCATCAATTGGCCCAAGAATACTATCCATGGATCTTAATTTCCCACCTGGTCCACAATTTTTCTCATATACCTCTACATTTAACCCCTCTGAAGAAAGTTTTAATGCTGTTGCCAATCCTGCTATACCAGCACCAATGATAATTACTTTGTTATTCTTAGGGCTCATTTTCTTCCTACCACGATGATAATTTTATCCTATTAGATCTTTCCTTCAGATGTCCAAATTAATTTATAATAAGCGTCAAATTTTGTAGACAACATTAAATATAGCTATAGGATTATTACCCAATGCTACAAGCAAAAGAAATTGAAAAAGCTCTTCAGGAGAGCATAAGGCAGATGCAAGATGCGCCAGGAGCACCAAAGTTAGGCAAGGCTCTAGAATATGCTGTTTTCCCAGGCGGGGGTAGGATTAGGCCACAGTTATGTATGGAGGTAGCTAATGCGTGCGGTTATGAAGATGAAAGAATAGTAATTTCTTCATGCATAGCAGTTGAATTAATTCATTGCGCAAGCCTAGTTCATGATGACCTGCCTTGTTTTGATAATGCGTTATTTCGAAGAGGAAAAGATTCTACACATATAAAGTTCGGAGAACCTTTGGCTATACTTGCAGGAGACTCTTTGATAGTTCGGGCTTTTGAAGAGCTGGCTGCCGCTTCATCAGGGCACTCCGACAAACTTGCAACTCTCATAACTTTGCTTGGTAAATCGACTGGAATGCCAGCAGGAATATGTTCAGGACAAGGTTGGGAAAGTGAAAAAGAAATTAATTTAGCCTCTTATCATCGTCTGAAGACGAGTTCTTTATTTGTGGCAGCTTCACAGATGGGAGCGGTTAGTGCTGGATCGGATCCAGACCCATGGCTAGTTTTAGGCGAAGGTATAGGGGAGGCTTTCCAAATTGCTGATGACTTACGTGACTATAAGGGATCTGAAGAGAGCATAGGAAAACCTATTAATCAAGATGCATTTAATAATCGACCCAATGCCGCTATGGAACTAGGACCTGAAGGTGCAAGGTGTAAAATTAGGGACGTATTGGAAAAAGCAATACTCTCCATTCCAGAATGTTCTGGGAAAGATCAGCTAGTAAAAATTGTCAAAAAACAAGCCAAAGTTTTAATGAGCGCAGGTTCAGACGGAAAGTAAAGAAATAATATGGTTTTCAGAAACTTGGTAAGAAAATCTAGGCTTTGGATTGAATCGAAGATTTCAGAGACGGAGTTTCAGTCTCGAATGGCTCAAATTCCTATTGCAAGGCTTTTTGCAAAAAGAGACGCAGAAAAAATTTATGACTTAGTAGCGGGCTTTGTGTACAGCCAAATCCTATTTTCATTAGTTAGCTTGGGTGTTTTGCATCAATTACGTGGTTGTAGCAAATCCTCGATCGAACTATCTGAGCTTAATAAAATAAATGAAAAAAATATGAAAATTCTGTGTAATGCTGCTGTATCTTTAGATCTTTTGCGGCTTGACCATGACTGTCGTTATAGTCTTGGAAGGCTTGGTGCGGAGATATTGGGAGTTCCTGGATTGGAAGATATGATCATTCATCATGAAGTATTTTATAGAGATTTGGCTGAACCTATAGCTTTATTAAGATCCAAAAGAAAAACTGAATTAAGCCAATATTGGCCATATGTGCTTTCTGATAAAAAACGAAGCCATACTTCAACAGAAGATGCAAAAATATACTCCGCCCTAATGGCATCCTCACAAATGCTCGTTTCTCAGGAGACGTTGCGTTTAGTGAACTTTGGTAGATTTGAGACTATAATGGACGTAGGGGGTGGAACGGGAACATTCTTGTCAATGCTGGGTAAAAAATTTCAAAAGCCCAAATTAATTCTTTTTGATTTGCCAGAAGTGGTAAAAAATGCTCCAAAAATTTTATCCAAAGATTTACTTAGCAGGACAGAAATAGTTGGGGGCAATTTTGATAAAAATGAGCTGCCAAAGTCAGCATCTGCAATCACTTTAAATAGAGTTTTATATGATCATGATGATCACAAGGTGGAATTCATTCTAAAAAAAGTCTGGAATGCATTGCCAAAAGGTGGAAGTCTAATAATTTCTGAGCCTATGGCTGGCGGGCAAAGACCAATAAAATCAGGAGATGCATATTTTGGTTTCTATACAATGGCTATGACTACAGGTCAGCCTAGGTCAGTCGAAACGCATAGAAACTTCCTGCGAAAGACTGGTTTTCGTGACATAAGGGTACCTAGAGGGGCCCGAAATTATGTCACCAAAGTGGTAGTTGCACAAAAATAAAAAAAAAGTGTCTAATTTTATTGACAACTGATACTGTAAAGTTAAGATTACACATAATTGATATCAATTTCGTTATGTAGGGTCTTTAAAAAGGGGTATTAGCACAATGGAAACAGCCGCAGTTGTAATGACTGGCCCAAAAAATTTAAAGGTTGAGTCCGTCCGTATGAAGGCACCAGAGCCCAATGAGACGGTAGTTGATGTTTTATATTCTGGAATTTCAACGGGAACAGAGAAACTGTTTTGGAGTGGCGAGATGCCACCATTCCCTGGTATGGGGTATCCTTTGGTTCCGGGTTACGAATCGGTAGGTGAGGTAACTGAAACCCATAAAAGCTCAGGATTTAAGCCTGGTGACATGGTGTTTGTCCCGGGGTCAAACTGCTTTGACGGAGTAAGAGGCTTGTTTGGTGGCTCGGCAAAGAATGTTTCTACACCTAGTGATAGGTTGATAAAAATTGACAGGTCATTGGCCGAATCAGGAACTCTCTTCGCTTTAGCGGCAACTGCAAGACATGCTATCGCAGGTATGTCGTCTACGTTACCAGACTTAATTGTGGGTCATGGCGTTTTGGGGAGGCTTCTTGCGAGACTTACTATTGTTGCCGGAGGAAAGCCACCTACGGTTTGGGAGGTTGACAAGGTACGCCAGAGTGGAGCGGAGGGTTATTCAGTTCTTCATCCAGATGAAGATCAAAGAAAGGATTATGGGTCGATTTATGAGGCAAGTGGCGACTCTATGTTGCTTGATTCTTTGATTGGCAGAATACGAAAAGGCGGAGAAATAGTGCTAACCGGATTTTATTCACAAAATATTAATTTTGCTTTTCCTCCGGCTTTTATGAAAGAGATGAGAATGCGAGTAGCAGCAGAATTTAATTCTGATGACATTCGATCAACTCGCGCTTTGATAGAGGCAGGAAGCCTATCTCTTGATAATCTTATTACCCATAGAAAACCAGCTAATACAGCTGAAGAAGCTTATCATACAGCTTTTAGCGATAATAAATGCCTGAAGATGATTTTAGACTGGAGGACCGCGCAATGACATTGGATATACCTGATCTAAAAACTGGTGCTCTTGATAAGCATCATAGCAGATTAAGAGATGAGGCTTCCGAGGATGCTGGAAAGGTTCAGACAGGTCCAGTAACAAAAAAAACTCAAATTATTGCGATTTATGGAAAGGGAGGAATCGGTAAATCTTTTACTCTGGCAAATTTAAGCCACATGATGGCAGAGCAGGGAAAAAGAGTTTTACTTATTGGATGTGACCCTAAGTCAGATACAACTTCTCTTCTTTTTGGCGGAAAGGCTTGTCCGACAATAATTGAAACTTCAACCAAGAAGAAATTGGCTGGAGAAGAGGTTGAAATTGGAGATGTGTGTTTTAAGAGAGGCGGAGTTTTTGCTATGGAATTAGGCGGCCCAGAAGTGGGCCGAGGATGTGGAGGCCGGGGAATAATTCACGGTTTTGAGCTTCTGGAAAAATTAGGATTCCATGATTGGGATTTTGACTATGTGCTACTTGATTTTTTGGGAGATGTGGTCTGCGGCGGATTTGGACTGCCAATAGCTAGAGATATGGCGCAGAAAGTCATACTGGTGGGATCTAACGATTTGCAATCTTTATATGTGGCAAATAACGTCTGCTCGGCAGTTGAGTATTTTAGGAAGTTGGGTGGCAATGTCGGAGTTGCTGGTCTAGTGATTAACAAAGATGATGGTAGCGGAGAGGCTGCAGCATTTGCGAAAGAGGCTAAAATTCCAGTTTTAGCGAGTATTCCTCAAGATGATGATCTGAGGAAAAAATCTGCTAACTATCAGATAGTTGGGACTAGCAAAAGTCAATGGGGAAATCTTTTCGTAGAGCTTGCTGAAAATGTAGGGTCTGCACCGCCTTTAAAGCCAAAGAACCTTACTCAAGATGAGCTTTTAAATCTTTTTTCTGCAGAAGAGACCGGTGCTGATTTTGTTCTAGAACCAGCCACAGATTCAGACATGATGGGAAAATACTTGAAGCCTAAAGAGTCTTTAGAAGTGGTTTATGATAATGTTTGATGAAGGTCTTGGAAGTGCTTTTTGGGGATAAGAGTGAGAAATGACAATTATACGTTATGAATTCGATAATGGAGGAAAATTATGCCGAACATTAATATGAAAACTAGGGGAAAGAAAAGAGTTGTGTGGGAGTATAGGCTATATTTCACGTTAATTTTTCTACTTACTCTTCCTCATACTATAGTCTTGTGTTTTTTAGAGAGGCTCGGTGTTTTAGAAAGAAAAAGTTATAATAAAATAGGTGTAATATCTAGGGCTTGGACTAATGCCCAGATTTTCACCCCAACGATATTTTCCGCATGAAGGCGGAATTAGAAATTCTTCTCGTAATTCATGCGAGAGAATCGTTGTCTGGCAGTGAGGTCCGGCAGCGCAAGGCTCATGAGAAATTATGGGCGCAGTCAAGTTATCCGGAGGATTTTTAATGACTGGTAAATCTGACCTATCTTTCACAGGTCTAACTGAAGATCAAGCGTTCGAATTGCATAGGGTCTATATGAGCGGGCTAACGGTATTTGTCATAGCGTGCATAATTGCTCATTTGGCTACTTGGCAAATGTTCCCTTGGTTCAATTTTGGAGGATAAGACATGGGATTTCATAAAATCTGGTTAGTCTTTGATCCACGCCGTGTCTTTGTTGCACAGGGCGTATTTCTGTTTTTGTTAGCATGCTTGATACATTTAGTATTGCTAAGCAATGACAACTTTAACTGGTTTATGGCTATGTAGGGCTAAGCCCACACCATTACTGGTTTAACGAACGCTACGGGCGGGAAGCTCTCCCCCTTTGCTCCCGCCCGCAGCAACAAAAAATTAACGAACGGGGAGCCATATAAGGGAGTTGAAATAAATGGCATTACTTAGTTTTGAAAGAAAATATAGAGTTCGAGGTGGAACACTAATAGGTGGTGACCTTTTTGATTTTTGGGTTGGGCCATTTTATGTAGGATTTTTCGGTGTCACGACTATATTTTTTGCAGCTTTAGGAGTCCTAATGATAGCTTTTGGGGCATCGTTGGGAGATACGTGGAACCCCTGGTTGATTTCGATTGATCCTCCTCCGATAGAGTACGGACTGTCGGCGGCACCTCTTTCTGAAGGTGGTATATGGCAGATTGTAACAATTTGCGCCATTGGAGCATTCGTAAGTTGGGCTTTAAGGCAAGTAGAAATTTCTAGAAAATTAGGAATGGGGTTACATGTCCCATTTGCATTTTCTTTCGCAATTCTAGCGTATATTACGCTGGTGGTAATTCGTCCCGTTCTTATGGGAGCATGGGGACATGCTTTTCCTTATGGAATTTGGTCTCATTTGGATTGGGTTAATAATGTGGGATATGCGTATGGTAATTTTCACTATAATCCTGCACACATGATAGCAATAACATTCTTTTTTACTACGTGTTTAGCACTAGCTTTGCATGGTTCTTTAATTCTATCCTCAACAAATCCAAAAGATGATGGCAAGGATGCAAATGTGAGAACCCCGGAGCATGAGGATACCTTTTTTAGAGATCTTATTGGATATTCTATTGGAACATTAGGTATACATAGGCTTGGACTTTTTTTGGCCCTAAGTGCTGTTTTTTGGAGTGCCGTATGTATTGTGGTTTCCGGAACCGTTTGGTTTGATGCGTGGTCAGGCTGGTGGGAATGGTATACAAACTTGCCCTGGTGGGCTGATCTTTAGAAAGGACATTTAAGATGGGTGAATATAAAAATATTTTCAATCAAGTCCAGGTTCAGGGGCCAATTGAATGGGGCGTGGATAATGATAGCAACATGTCTTCAGAGAGAACTGAGAGTGCTGGCTTTAACACTTGGCTAGGTTGGTTTGGCAATGCACAATTGGGACCAATTTATTTAGGAACTTGGGGGTTAGTATCCCTTATAACGGGTTTAGCGTGGTTTTTAATAGTTGGATTTTCTATGCTTGCATCAGTTGATTTTAATCTTGCAATATTTTTTAAGGAATTGTTCTATTTATCTTTAGATCAACCTGGTGAAGAATATGGATTAGGCATTCCACCTCTTAATGATGGCGGATTATGGCTTATAGCATCATTTTTTCTTCTTATTAGCGTTATGAGTTGGTGGGTTAGGACTTATCGTAGAGCTGAAGATTTAGGGATGGGAAAGCATATAGCATGGGCATTTCTTGCTGCTATATGGCTATTCTTAGTCTTAGGATTAATTAGGCCAATTCTCGTGGGGTCTTGGAGCGAAGCAGTTCCATACGGAATTTTTTCCCATCTCGATTGGACAATGGACTTTTCCGTTAGACATAATAATCTTTTTTATAACCCCTTCCACGGATTAAGCATAGCTTTCCTTTATGGTTCAGCATTACTATTCGCAATGCATGGCGCGACTATTCTGGCGACCAGTCGATTTGGTGCAGATAGAGAGATAGAGCAAATTGTTGATAGAGGAACCGGTTCAGAAAGAGCTGCCTTGTTTTGGAGATGGACAATGGGTTTTAACGCGACCATGGAAGGTATACATAGGTGGGCGTGGTGGTTTGCAGTGCTATGTCCCATAACGGGAGGTATAGGAATATTGCTAACTGGTACCGTTGTTGATGATTGGTACGGATGGGCTCAAATTCATGGCTTTGCACCTCTTGATTCAGCACCAAATGGTACTGAAAATACTTATCAAGTTAATCTGGGAGAATAAGAATGTTTGAAAAACACTATAGAGGAGAAAATAGCTTACCGCCAAATGCGGAGGAGTTTCGCACGCCAAGTGTTATCGCAATGTTGATGTTTAAAGGAAGCATTTACGCGGGCGCTGTATTTTTTGCGACTGTAGCTTTCATAATAATATTGCGCTGTATTTCTTTTTATCTTCCGGCTGAATCTCAAATGGGTGAAGATCCTAATTCTTGGAGTAATTTGGATCCGGCAATGGGAACCTATCAGATGGAGTTAAATCCTTTGGATTGGCATTCCCTAGACGGCTATTTTATTTATAAGGTATAGCACGCATTTGAACTATTTGAATATTTAGAGATAAATCTTTCTCGCGCTGGATTTTTGGGCGCGGGAAAGAGAAAATAAAGAAGGATATTAATTATGAAGGAAATTTTTAGTAGACGAACTTTTGTAAAGGGTATCGGCGTAATTTCGGCGCTTCCGATGCTGCCAAAAATTGTATTTGCAGCTGCAGTTGATCATGTGGTTCAAATGCTAAATAAGCATCCAGAAGATAAAAAGAAGAAAATGGTTTATTACCCTAATCTATTGCAAGTTAATGCTGGAGATAGTGTGACATTTGAATCTGTAGACAAAGGTCATAATAGTGCTTCAATTAAGAAAATGATTCCAGATGGGGCTGAGCCTTGGAAGGGAAAAATAAATAAAGATATCACTATCAAATTTGATGTGCCTGGTTTTTATGGATATGTCTGCACCCCTCACGGTACAAACGGAATGGTGGGACTCATCGTAGTTGAAGGTGACGGTAAGTTAGATAATTTAGAATCAGCACAAAAAATAAAGCATAGAGGTAAGTCTAAGAAGGCGTTTAAGGAAATATGGAAAGAGGCCGAAAGTATGGGACTTACTTCATGATGATTTTTGGATTTATAAATTCAAGTTAAGGATAATTTGGGGGGGTAAAAATGTCGGATCTCGAGAGCGAGAAAGATGGATGCCATGCTGGGTCTGAGAAACTAAAGGAAGCTGCAAAATCAGCAGGAAAATCCGAGTTATTAGAGCAATATAAAAAAGATTATCCTTTGGGGCCACATGATAAGCCGCAGAGTATGTGTCCAGCTTTTGGTTCACTTAGGGTTGGGTTGAGGATGCGCCGTGTTGGAACAATTTTGTCAGGCTCGGCATGTTGTGTATACGGCTTAACTTTTGTTTCTCATTTCTATGGTGCTAGAAGATCTGTCGGATATGTTCCCTTTAGTTCTGAAACCTTGGTCACAGGAAAGTTATATGAGGATATTAGAGATTCGGTCTATAAAATGGCAGATCCTTCCAGTTATGACGCTATTGTTGTTACAAATTTGTGTGTGCCAACGGCTTCTGGCGTTCCTTTGCGGTTGCTCCCGAAAGAAATTAACGGTGTGCGGATAATCGGAATTGATGTTCCTGGCTTTGGAGTCCCTACCCATGCTGAGGCTAAGGATGTGTTATCGGGGGCGATTTTACAATACGCTAGAACTGAGATAGAGAATGGCCCAGTTGCTGCTCCTGATTCCGGAAAATCAGATAGACCCACAGTAACTCTTTTAGGGGAAATGTTTCCTGCTGATCCTGTAGGAATAGGTGCTCTTTTGGCGCCACTTGGGTTGGCAGTAGGTCCGGTAGTACCCTGCCGAGAGTGGAGAGAACTTTATGCGGCTCTAGATTGTGGCGCTGTTGCAGCAATACACCCATTTTACACTTCAGCTGTAAGAGAATTTCAGGCTGCGGGAAGGGAAGTCTTCGGATCCGCCCCTGTAGGTGTAGATGGAACTAGCGAATGGTTATCTTCTGTCGGTGACTGCTTTAATATAAAGCCAGATATTGTTGGTAAGGCAAAAAACCAATTTATACCATCTATTAAGGAAGCTTTAAAGAAAAGTAAAATCAAGGGTCGTATCACGATTTCTGGGTATGAGGGTTCAGAATTATTGGTTGCAAGGCTTTTAATAGAGAGTGGAGCCAAGGTGGAGTACGTTGGAACGGCTTGTCAAAAAACAAAGTGGTCTGATCCAGATAGAATTTGGTTAGAAAGCAAGGGAATAAAAGTAAAGTTCAGAGCAAGCTTAGAAGATGATTGCGCAGCAGTTGAATATTTTAAACCTGATTTGGCTATAGGAACAACTCCTGTAGTCCAGAAAGCAAAAGAACTTGGACTTCCTTCATTATACTTTACCAATTTAATTTCTGCTAGACCGCTTATGGGTATTGCAGGGGCCGGAAGTTTGGCGACTGTAGTTAATGCAGCTATCTCTAATAAAAAAAGAATGAAATCTATGGTTAGTTTTTTTGAGGGAGTTGGGAAAGAAGATACCAGCGGCATTTGGGAGAAAAGTCCAAATATACATCCAACCTTTAGGGCTCATAATTTAAAGAAGATTGAGAAACGTAAGAAAGCTGCAAAGGCAGCAGAGATGATATAG